>Ga0304729_1000114_pt1 | contig 52692 bp, 51 predicted proteins | sample C_131016_MF_Meta_FD_190475 | JGI IMG/M metagenome (GOLD analysis project Ga0304729, IMG submission 190475) | Freshwater microbial communities from Lake Croche, Canada to study carbon cycling - C_131016_MF_MetaG (v2) (version 2) | ecosystem: Environmental > Aquatic > Freshwater > Lake | place... | reverse complement strand
ATCGTTATAGCCAGTTCAATACTCATGAGCCGATCCTTGCCGAAGTAATTCTGTATGCCGCAAAGTTTCCAGAAGTGTTATTTACAGCTTTTTGTGCAAATGTTATTGAATCACCAGCTAAACATCTCATTGTAGTAGATCCACCACCTTCACATCCAATAGTATTTCCAATTGGTGAAACAAAAATTGTTCTGTAGTAAGAAGCGGCTTTGTAAAGTGTTACATAAAATGATCCTGATGTGCTTGATGCAACAGTTGCTTGGAAAGATAAATCAAATAGGTAAACACCGCTTATTGGTATAGTGACTGTAATAGTGCCAGATGTGGATACCATAGAGTTTGTATCTTCAACTTTTACAACAGTTGAAGAGGCACCTGTAAGCAATGTTAAGCTAGATGTTGGAACAATTGCGGCAGTAGGACTAACAGTATACTCAGCCCTCACCACCGGAGGAGTCTCAGCCATGTTCCCATTGGACACCTTGCGGACACGCCATTTCCAAGTTGTTACACCAGACCAGGCCTGAGAGTTTGTTGCGCCGTAAGCCCCATTATACGCAGTCCTTCCTGCGTTACCAAAACGTACTCTTGCTCGGAAAGAATCTGTGGGATGAGGAAACACGTCTATACCGTAGATCGCACTATTGGCAGACCTATTCGCCCAATCAATGTCAGAGGGTATTACCCACCTACCACTGGTAGGGTCTCTTAGCTCGATTAGGATTTTGTCAGTGTCTTGAATTGCTCTGGAAAACACCACTTCCTTAATTGTCTGAGACGCAACGGTAACACTGTCTATTGCAATAAAGTTTGCCCCATCCCTACCACTTACAGAACCAGTTGTTGCCGTTGCCCCTGCGGTTGTGGTCGTATCTGTATTGTAAGCATACTCCGTAAAATCCGTCGCCAAGTTGATGTTGGTGGTCCACTGGGCGATGGGGACGGAGAACTCCAAGTTGAACTGGTTGCCCGCACCCGTCCACGTGGCAGGAGATGTTGGGCCTAGTGGAACGTTATTTGCAACAGGCGCAACAGCAACGGTTGATGTCGTTGTCGGTGTTTGTACGATAACCGTTGTTGTGGTTCTTGCTTTAACAGTGCCCAAAAATCTTGTAGTAGCAGACTGCAAAAGGCTGGCTGACGAAATTGTTTCAAAGTCATCACCGACGGCTTGGAACGATGTATCAATGGTTAATCCGCTAGGCAAGGAAAACAGATAGTCTCCTGTTCCATAGGTTGTACTTGATCCTGTCGTAAGTGCAATTCGACAAGATATGTTTTGTCCAATTCGTCGGTATTGACCAACAATAGTACCATTGCCGATTGCCGGTTGTGTCCCAGAAGAAGTCCAACTAGGCGTATAAGCCGTCCATCCCCCCACCGCCGCCGCATTGGGTGTGGTCTGAGGAGCAATTATGATTCTGTCAACCTGTACTGCCCAAGAGGTGGTTGTATTGGCAATGGTATTATGAAAGATGAGTCTATAAGAGGTACTGGTGCTGGGAAAAAAGGACGCATAAAAGCGATTACTACCACTGGTGGTGGCAGTTATATTCTGCATGCTTAGCGGAATAAACGCAGCGTTGGTCTTGTCATAAAGAAACACACCTAGCTCACCGTCTGTATAAGTACCACTTTGTAGTTTACTAAATAGCTCAATACTCATTATCTGACTGGTAATACCGCTGTCCAGAGTAAAGTCATAGCTTACACCAAATCCCAGCAGCGATCCCACTGCGGTCTTGGAGATCAACATGTCTCCGGTACTGAATAGCGGAGATGTGGTATTACGCGCTATGGTAAGATTGCTACCAGTAAACGTACCAGCTCCAGTGACCGGAGTTGATTGAGCTGTGTCAGTATACTTGGCGTATCCACTGATGTCAGTCTCAAATAGCCCGTTAGTAAGATAGTTAACTCCGGTTGAAGATGAACTACTTGTGGAACTGGTTACTGACTGTGGTGGTGGATACTGATTGAATAGGTTAGCCATATTATATTAGTCCTTTTCTATTAGAAGTCAGCATTACAAGTGTAATATACTTCATATGCTAATCCAGTAGTAAACCCAGCAGGTGATGAACCAATAGTTTGACAACCAAAAGCACTTATATTAGACATAGTAACTCCAGTTATGTCTCCCCCGGTGTTCACTGAAGATACAGCATTAGCAGTATTATTTCTACTATATAATATTACTGTAGTAGGAGTTACTCTTTTTTGAACTCTCCATTGAAGCCCGGGAAGAGCAGCTGTTGTCATTGCTACAATTATTTTACAAACTCCATATATACCACCACCTGAAGAGTCTGCTAATAAGGCTTGCTCATAGTACCTCTGACACAGAGCTAACTCCACCTGATATGGTCGTGACTCAAAGTCTGTTGCTGTATCACCCTGTTCTAGTTGTACTTGAGCTATTTCTATGAAGTCCGCTGTAGCATTGGCCAACCAGTTGGTAGTAGTTGTAGAGGCGATGAAGTTTCCTGAAGCGAAAGAGTCTAAAGTGGAGGTAGCATATGTACCTGCGGTTCCCGCATATGAGCCAATATTTATTTCAAGCCCAGAAGCCCCTGTTGGCGTACTGGTAGTAAACGTAGAGGGTACTGTAAAAGTCTTGAATATCTTTGTAGGAGTAGAAGCCGAGACAGTAAAGGTGGTCACCAAACAGTTTGTATTGGCACTGTTTCTTATTGCAATTGAATACGTTCCTGCTACCGTGGCATTAAACCAAAAAGACAGGGTTACTTTCTGACCATTAAGTGAAAAAGAATCATAGTCCTCAAGGATATAGGAAAGACCTTGCATAAAGTTCCCACCCGTCAGGACGCTACCAGCAATTGCACTTTTTGTTGCTCTTGCTGATATTTTTGAAATTGAGTTTATTGTCATGCTCGATTTGGCAAGAGTAATTGCAGTAGTAGAAGTAAGACCAGCGTAGATTACAAAAAATCTATCGGGTTGGTATAGCTTTGTGGATTGAGTCGTAGCGGTACCCGCTACGCTAGTACCTCTCTGCCAGATGCGGAAGTCACCATTTATTATTCGGTTCTTAAATGAACTTGTATTCTCAATATACATTTAATTAATTCCTTTTCTTTTAATATTTTTAATTGCCAAAATGCCATCATCTCACCAAGTGAAGTTTCTACCAGTTCAATGCTCATGAGCCGATCCTTGTGACATCAATTGAAGTAAATTGATTTGACGTGTCGTTTTGAAGTGTTCTTGCCGCTGTTGATATTTGGTATACTGTAGCAGTAATTGTCTGCCCTGCAAGAACCCTGAGAAGCGAGGTAATTGACGTAGTTTGGTATCCACTTGCAGATGCCGTAAAGGTAGTTAAATTCATATCTTTCGCCGTACCGGACACGTAAACAATATGTCGAACGTCTGTAAATGTTACTGAAGGAGCATACCAAACAACTTTATGCACAACTTGATATAGACCAGAAATGGGGGCTGTAAACACTCCACCACTTAAACTAAGTGCAGAATGCGTATCTTCTACCTTAGTGGAATAGTTTACATTTGTCACAGTATTGTTAGGAATTGATTGTCCAGTATTTCCAAAGGCAAATGCATGAACCACCGGCGGCACCTCAGCCATGTTCCCATTGGACACCTTGCGGACACGCCATTTTCTAGCAGTTAGTGTTGACCATGCTGTGCTTTTATTGGCTTTTGAGTAAAAGTTTACAGAGACTTGAGTGGTGGAAATCTGACTAAGAGTAAAACCATAATAGGTTGTGCCAGCATCATTTTCTTGAAAACCATAGCCTAAGTTTCTTGCGTCTACCCAACCACCAGAAGATGTATCAACTTCAAGAATCAAGTCATCAGTGATTTGTATCGGTCTAGTGAACTGAACATATTTTGTAACTGCAACCAACAGCGTTGGTGCAAAAGATTGAAGTAGAACTCCGCCTACTCCATTTGAAAAACTTGTTGTATCATTGGCAGTTGTAGCAGATGAGTTCCAAGCGTATTCACGAAAATCAGTTGCAAGGTTAATGTTGGTCGTCCACTGGGCGATGGGGACGGTAAACGAACCATTTATTGAAAGATATGCGGTGTTCATTTGGAAATTGCCACCACTAGCAAATTGAGTGCCAGTTAAATTACCAGCCCTAACACCATTATAGCTTGGTTCTAATCCTAAGGTAAAATTAGTTAATGTTCCTCCACCAAGGTCTCCGGATGCTACTCCAACAGCAACAGCACTATTACCACTACCACTGGTAAATGAAGAATCTATTGTGTAACCAGATGGAATCTTAATTCTATAATTTCCAGCCGCACCAAGTGTTCCAACAGTAGTTTGATGATAATATGCGAATCTAACTTCCATGTTAGACCCAACACGCCTCCAGTACCCAACATTAACATTTGGAGAAGCTGATAAAACAGAAGTTCCACCAGAGTCAACAATGCTAGGAGTATAAGTATTCCATCCCCCCACCGCCGCCGCATTGGGGGTGGTCTGAGGAGATACATCAACTCTGTCCACCTCTAGAGAATAAACTCCAGTGGTGGTTGATGTTTGATGAATAAATATTCTGTAACGTGTTGAGGTACTAGGAAACCAACTTGAATAAAACTTACTAGCACTGGTACTTCTTGAAATACCGCTCGTAGAAAGGGGAATAAAAGACGAGTTTGTTATATCATATAAAAATACTGAAAAATCACTATCCACATAGGCTGTTCCACTTACATCAATGGTCTTATAATAAAAACTTAGTGACATTACCTGACCAAAAAGCCCAGGATCCAGAGTGAAATCATAGGTTAAACCTGCGCCTTTTGAGGTGCCAGTCTGATTGAGTTTAAAATCACCTGTTCCAAATAGCGGAGTGGTGGTATTTCTTGCAAAGTTAAGATTGGTGGCAGTACCGGTTATAGTACCATTTGGTGAGGCCGTGGCTGAGCCGTTATAATAGGTTGCCCAGCCGGTGGTGGAATTCTCAAAATCTCCGTTGGGAATATAAGAGGTTGCTGATGCAACTGCTGTGGGGTTCACAATAACAGTATCAGGAAAAGCCTGCACTACCCAATAACCAACGGTTGTTCCAGTGCTGTCCTTAACATTAAGAGAGGTCCAATCAATCACATTGAATGTGGAAGTACCGTCTCCAGTGCCATAGGTGGTACCCCAAAGAGCGTATAAGTCTGCATAAAACGTCATGCTAATTGCTCGACCATCCAGAGGAATCATGTTAGACGGAAGAGAGGCTGTGGTAATAGGCCATTGAGTAACTCGTCCTAGTCCAACCTTTACCACGTTATTTGCCAACACTTGTACTGGCTCTGAAAGGTTTATCATGATATCAGTAGCGTTTATGGCGTATCCAATCATAACACGATAATAGCCAATAGGAATGGTTGTAGGATCAGTGATAACTGCTCCGCTTGCGCCCAAGAAAAGCGGAAGACCCGGAGTCATTCCAGTAGAGAAAGACTTTAAAAGACCTGAGGGTTGATAGGCCACAGTCAGACCAGTGGTATTACCATAAGTAGAAATACCTATGGCAGTTGTGGTTAATTCTGTGCTATAATCAGCATGCTGAATTGTTCCGGTAGAGGTTGCATACACCACTTTCATGGCTGAAACAGTGGTGGTGCCTACCAAACCATTAGGAACTCCACCGCCACCTGCTAAAGCCCAGTAGGTATTTGTTATATCAGAGGCTGGATTATTACCGGCCTGACTGGATTTTGACGAGTAAATTATACCCAAATAGCTTACTATTTCGTATTGAGCATATGTGGTATTTGTATTCCAGAATGGTATGCTTTGATCAAAGAAGTTTATTGCCATAGCTAATTAGTATTTAATAGTCTTATCGTATTTTTCTTCTGTTATGCAAAGTTAGACATATGAAAGTGTCATGTCAGATACACCGGGACCAGTATTTGTAAGTACTTTTTTGTTAAAAGGTATTGACGTTAATTAATCTTAAGTTCGTACTTTTGGTACTCTTATTTTTTCTACTTCAAGAGGTGGGATATCTTTTCTAAATGCCTTAGCCTCCCAAAAAAAAGATTGAGATAGGTTATTGTTATCTGTACATTTAACAGTAAACTGTCCATTCACTACTTCAGATGAAGCTAATTGACTTATTGTCTCATCAGACACAAATACTGGTGTCAAGATAACAGTTCTATTTTCTAAGTCTACCAAAGATTCAAAATAATCAGGCAAATTAATTATTGTAACTCCATCAACAAGTTTACTTTTTCCTCGATAATATACTCCAAACTCTGGGCCCTCTAGAGACCCATGTACAAGTCTTACATCTTCATCTTCTTGTCTAGGGTCTCTTATATCAAAGCTTTTAGATGTGGCGGTAAAAGAACCCGTTGTATCAGTTAGGTTAAAACTGGCAACCACGTTGCCAACGGCTCCTGTTGCTGCGGTAATATGTCTGAACTCCACAGTATCATCTGTAGCAATTGTTAGGTTTCCAGCGTCATAAATTCTAGAGTATGTACCATTTAGTCCCCCTGCTGTTACCCCACCCCAACTTATTGCTTTTGAAGCACCTGTTGGGTTAAACCACACTTCTGATGTTGGGTTTATAGGCCCGCCGACCTGAACGTTACCAGTGCTAGTGATTCTCATTCTCTCTACTACGTTGCCTGAACTACTCCTAGTAGAATATATGAGGTCTCCTGCTGGACCGGTTCCGTTTTGAAGAAGCATTTTTATTTGAGCACTTACTCCAAAAGCAGAACCAAAAAGTATTGAACCTCCAGAATTTGTTGAAGCACTTGAGTCTTGAAGATATAAAGTTGAACCAGCGGCGTCTCCGTTTGCATAGTAAGCATTTGTGGTTCCTGTACCAAATACTTGCAGTTTTCCCACGTTATCTGTAGCAGTCCCAATCAGGACGTTTCCGCCAAGAGGATTTACCAAAAGAACATTAGAAGATGCATTATTCCTTGATTGAATCTTGTTGTAATCCACAACTATATTATTTCCAGCAGAATTTCCTATTTGAAAAAAACCTGTGGAGTTGGAAAGCGTTGCAGCACCACCACCATCAATAGCAACAAGAGCAGTATTACTGGCGGTAGTCCCAATCAGGACGTTACCACCGCCTTGATTAAGTGCTAATGGTCCAACCATTCCCCCGCCATTGACGAATGAAGAGATTACAGATACACCATTCCCAGTGGAGACGCTTTGTCCCAGTTGAAGGAGTGTACCAGTAGTCCCAGCTACATAATCAGAATTGGAGAATCTGGCCTTGTCTTTACCACTGGCAACCACTTGAAGTCTATTACTCGTATCGTCAGTCGTCGTCCCAATAAGAACGTTACCAGCATTATATAAAGTACCCGCACCACCATAGAAGCTATAATTGGTTGTTCCACCAGATGCAGTAGAGTAAATACCATATGAAGTAGCTCCACCCGAGCTACTAAAAAGACCGCCGTATATTGTACCTAATGTAGAAGAAGGAATGTATCCGCTAAACTGACCCCCATAAACATTTTGGCTAGCAATAGCCTGACCAGTCACATATGCATTCACTCCATAATCATACAAAGCGAGAGCTGAGACCGCAGAGGTTCTACTAGCTGTAACAGTTAGTGCATAGTTATAATCTGCTGAAACAGAATTAACAGCCCCACTTCTAGTGCTTGATATAGTATTAGCCTGATATGCTGCTGCAGTAGCTGAGCTATTTACATATACTTGTTGAAAATATCCAGTACCAGAAGTCATTCTTAAGTTGGCATCTGCATTAAGAGTAAGTCCTGTACCTACTGTCAGGTTTTTAGCTATACCAACACCGCCAGCGGTTTGAATAGAACCTGAAGCCACTGTTCCTAGTGTATTATCTGTAGTATCAGCTTGATATAATAGACCATTACTACTATAGAAGCTGTAGTTAAGTGGGGTGTTGCCTGTATTAGCAATATGAGCGTAATATCCAATAGAATAGGCACTTTTTGTAGCATTTGCCCCATTTGAAATAGCGGCTACCAAAGAGTTGCTGGCGGTGGTTGTTGAAGGGGCAGTTACTGTTCTTGCAGTAGAACTTGTACTGGTATAAAAAGCGTTTCCACTTGTTAAAGAGTTTGCTGTTATTGAGAGGGCATTTGTAGTAGTTCCAGTGAAAGTTTGTGTCAATAACCCAGTTACTGTAACCCCTCCAGTTACCTGCAACAGGGCACCTGATGCATCATCAGCCGTGCTGCCAATAAACAGCTTATTAGAGGGTAAAGCTGCATTTCCACCAGCTGTGTTAGTAAATGAGGTTGCATAGTTGCCTGGAAAGTCTCTATATAGTGCCATTATATTCTCTCTTTTAATACCTATTAGTTAGTCTTTAATGAATTAATTGCACTCCAAATAAAAGAACAATCTCCTACACCTTTATGGACTATAAACAAAGAGCATTTTATTCCAATACACTGCTTATGAATAAGCGGGCACTTTTTTAAATTAGGAAAATATCCTAGTTTAATAAAGCCCATCATCATTTTAACTCCACGAAAACCCCATTCTTTAATGGTATTGGTATCATCTTTTATCATTATGATAGCTCCTACTTCTTTAGAGACCGCAGGATCTTCATGAATAGTAACTATATCTTTATTTATTGTTGAAGATTCATTATAACACTTTTGAATTTTTTTCAAATAAAATTTAGAAACTCTTATATCATACATTTTTATAACCTCTCTTGGATTAAATAGTAGTTAGGTAAACTTTTTAATACAAGTATCAGATATCAACCAATGAGATTGTTTTGATATTTGTTGCATAAAAAAGTTGAAATATAGACAACCCTGAATTTTGAAACCCTTCATCAATTGCAATTGCAATTTTATCTTCAAAACCAGATGGTTGTTGAACTTCATAAGTACTGCCGTTTGGAATTATATTACCAGACACATCAGTGGCTTGAACTGTTTCAATTTTAGGATTTTTCAAATAATCATAATGCTTAATATAAGCAAGATAAAGATTATTTGGCCCCATAAGATATTTGTACAATATATCAACCATTTCTTGTTGGCTTGAGTTTTTTACCAAATCCCATAAATCAGGATTTTCTTTACCTAAAATAAGTATGTCAACAGAAATCATTAATGATTGTAGTTCAGAATCAAAAATAACACCAAATGCTGGTTCAACAGAAAATGAGGCCGAAAACATATTGTTGAACCTATCTATTTGTCGTGTTTTTTCTCGTAGAATCATTTTGTCATTAAGCAAAATAATTTTCATTTTTCTTCTCCTATTATGAGCATTTGCGAATCCAAATTATACTATATGATGCTGGTCTACTATCTATTGCAGTTCCAGATCCCGTATTAGCAGTTGTAAAAGTATGAGTATGTGCAGGATTAACAGTACTAGTTGTGAACGTGTGACTATGTGAAGTATTAGAATTTTGACCATTAGTTGTGAACGTGTGAGTATGGGTACTATTATTTCCTCCATAGTTATTAGATCCTGCAGCAACATATAAAGCGTTATAACCATTACCTCCGGGAGTTCCATTAGCTATTTGAAGGTTTGCAGTACTTGAGGCGGTTGTTCCTCCATGGGTATGGTCTGTATTTGTAGAATCAGTTGGTCCACCATGGTTATGGCTTATACCTGTAGAATCAGTTGTTCCTGTATGGTTGTGTGAAGGTAGTTGAGCAACACTTAAACTGTAACTGTTTGAACCAAAAGTAGTTCCAGAACCAGCTACTACTTTTCCAGATAGATAAGAGTTTCCTGAAAGATCAGGGCAACCCCAAATCGAATTTGCAGATACACAAGCATACCAACCAACTAGGGTTACATTGTCTGTCCACCCACCAGTACCGCCTCCAGATGATCCAGCAGTTCTGTTGGCGTCAAAAGCAATAATAGTTCCAATTGGGAGAATGGCGTTTGCATAAGCAGTTGTTGCCAATTTGGTCGAATTGTCGTTTGCCGATTGAGTTGTAGCAGTAGTACCGGTTGGAAGAGAAGGGGTTCCTGTAAAAGTAGGAGAACCACTGAATACAATATTGGTAGACGCGGTTCCGGTGGTTCCGGTTGCGCTTGTTAAATAGTTTATCTTGGTAGAAGTGGTGGTTAATGCTACGTTTTCATTAAGTTTAAGGCTTGTCCAAGTACCGCTTGGGGTGTAATCACCAGCCAATTCCAAAATGGTATCATTGGCATCTCTTATTGTTTTAATTCTGGTGGATGAAGCTGCAGGCCCAACCACTTGCATAACTCCTGAGGTTGCGTTAGATTGTAAGTTTAGTGTTGAAACAGTTCCTGTAGAGTAAACTATCATGCTATCTGGATAAGCTTGAATTACCCAAAAGCTGGTTACATAGCCAGAAGAGTTTGTAGGATTTTGCCATGAAGGTAGATTAAAGTGAGTACTATCAACACTTCCATAAGTGGTGCCAATCATGCTGAACAGATCAGAATAATTAGCTCTTAAGAGAGAGGCTCCATTCATTTGAAGAAGGTTAGCAGGAAGACTCGATATTACTGAAGTTGATGCAATAGTGGATGCAGGCCATAGAGATATTGTACCAAGTCCAACATTTACTGGAGAGGAGAGTGAAATACGAACCGGTTCACCAATTGATATCACAAGATCTGTAGCACTTACCATGTATCCAATAAGAAGACGATAACTATTTACCGGAATTGTATTGGGATCCACTATGACAGCGCCAGATGCTCCTAAAAATACTGGAGTTCCAGGAGTTTTACCAGTTGAAAAACTCTTAAGCAACCCAGAGGTTTGAACAACAACTGTTTGACCAGAAGTAGCCGTGTTAGTTGCAATTCCTATTGAGGTGGCAGTTGTTTCATTTCCATAGTCTGCTGATTGAGCCAGTCCTGCAGATGTAATATAAACCACGCTATTGGCAGAAACAGTGCTTGCACCTACAATAAATGTAGGAGCGCCACTTCCACCGGCCAGAGCCCAATAGGTGTTTGAAATATCTGCAGCAGGATCATGGTTTAGGTTACTACCGCCAACGGAGCGATAAAGAATACCCACTTTTTGAATTACTGCCCCAGAAGCATAGCTAATTGCGGCATCCCAAGCAGGAACACCCTTATCAACATAGGTCTTAACTGCTTTTTCTGAAGGAATTAATGTATCACTATTGGTGGAAAACGTTCCATCAGTAGAAACACTTGCTCCATCCACCTGATCAGCATTAAGATTTGTGACTTTTGTGGTGCTTGTTACTGAGAATGGGGCTGTTCCGGTTGCAACTGTGGATGTTAAAGTACCTCCGAAAAGGTTTGTGGCGTAGAAGTTACCATCATAAACTGTTTTGTCAGTTCCAGCGGGTGCTGGTGTGGCTGTAGTCTTAAAGAAGGTACCTGACCCAGTAGTAGCAGTACCAGCCGTCAAAGTAAAAGATGCTCCAGCAACCCCAAGGGAAAGATTACCATTATTCAGCAATCTCATTCCTTCAATAGAACCGTTGTTGCCTGTCTGGAATATTATATCAGCACCCGTTGTTCCTACACCGGAAGTTGACCTGAGTATCAGTGTAGAGGTAGTTGTAGTTCCGCCTATAAGCAGTGGTGCAGTAATTGAAGTTGTTATGGTTGGAGTGGTAAGCGTTGGAGAAGTGCTGAATACAATATTGGTGGTGTTTGTTCCCGTTGTTCCACCTGCGTTTGTTAGATAGTTGAGCTTGGTGGCCGTGGTAGTAATTGCAGTGCCATTGATAGATGGCAGGTTTGTAATTTCCAGGTCGGTAAACCAGCCCTTGGTTAGCTTTCCAGATCCGGTTGCTCCTAGTGATCCTGTCATTGTTAGGTTGTTTGATCCCAGAGCCAGTGTTCCACTCAAGGTTAGAATTCCAGTTGAATGAGCAAGTTGTACGTTTGGAGTGAATGCATCTCCCCAGGTAATTACTCCGCCAGTTCCCAAATATAAATTACTCCAACCCAGTCCTGGGGTTCCCAATGATGCGCTGGCGTGTGAGAAAGAGGTAATACTTGTTACTATAGTTGGGGTTGTAAGTGCAGGAGATGTACTGAAAACAATACTGGTTGTATTGGTTCCTGTAGTTCCACTGGCGCTGGTAAGATAGTTTAATTTTGTGGATGTTGTTGTTAATGCTACGTTTTCATTCAATTTTAAGCTTGTCCAAGTACCTGTTGGAGTATATGAACCAGCCAACTCTAAAATGGTATCAGTTGCATCACTTAGAGTTTTTGTTTTTTCTGTTGTTGTAGGTCCTGTAAACTTTGTAAATCCGTTACCAGTACCACCATACGTAGATGCGATAATTTGAGTAAGAGATGCAGAACCATCAAAGTTATTACCATAAATTGCACGGGCAGTAGTAAGGGTTGTAGCTGAACCATCTATACTGGTAATACCAGTTAATGACTGTGAAGCAGAAGACCTATTGATAGCAATTGAAGTTGTACCAAGATAGAATGTTTGATTATTTAGCGCAACAGTACCAGTTGTAGATGGTAGAGTAATTGTAGTAGAATCAGTACCAGAAAGGGTGATGGTATTATTAACAGTAAAAGTTTTACCATCGGCAACAGCAAGAGTTGAGCCAGTTGCTGGCGCAGTAATACTCATCTTGTTAATAGATGTAGCAGAAGCAACACCAAGGATAGGTGTTGTTAGTGTTGGGGAAGTGCTGAACACAATATTGGTTGAGGAAGTACCCGTAGTTCCTGTGGCACTCGTAAGATAGTTAAGTTTAGTTGATGTTGTTGTTAACGCTACATTCTCATTTAACTTAAGGCTTGTCCATGTTCCAGTAGGAGTATAGCTACCAGCCAACTCAAGAATTGTATCATTAGCATCACTAAGTGTTTTTGTTCGTTCTGCGGTTGTGGGTCCACTGAATTTGGTAAATCCGTTACCTGTGCCACCATTTACACTGGTAAGAATACCAACACTGCTGGTAACCCCAGAAGCCGAAGTAAGAATTACCCCTGCTGTAGTTAAATGGCTTAGGGTCACCCCACTACCGGTTATTGTTACTACACCTTTAGTTGCATTTGATGAAGACTGAAGAAGAAGGGTACCTGAAACAGAAGTAGAACCATTAATTTGTGCTATTGTAGGGGTTGATATGGTTGGTGTGTCACTGAAAACAATATTGGTTGAAGTGGTTCCTGTGGTTCCGGTTGCACTTGTCAGATAATTGAGCTTGGTAGAGGTTGTGGTCAGTGCAACGTTTTCATTGAGTTTAAGACTCGTCCAGGTACCCGATGGTGTATAACTACCACCCGCTTCAAGTAGTGTATCATCTGCGTCTCTTACGGTCTTGATTCGTGTAGATTCAGCTGCTGGTCCAGTTATTCTCATGGTACCCGTGGTAGCATTTGATTGCAAATCTAGAGCAGTTTTATTAGCAACTGAGAACTGAGTAAAATTAAGAGCAGTGGTTCCCAGGGTAACTGCTCCACTAACTCCAGCCAGAATCCATCCTTGGCCACTTTGAGTTCCAGTTTCTACGAAAACATACATACCTGTGGTAACTTCAACGCCTGGAGTATTGTCTGCATCTGCGGTTCGTGTCAGTACACCATTTGACCCGGTACCCACGGTTGAAAGATAATAAATACCATTTTGAGCTGCTGCAGCAATTGAGCTCTTTGTGGTTGACTGATCTTTGATGAGTACCCGATCATTAAGAGATATGGTTATGCCATCAAGAACCAGTGGGCTTGCAACTCCGGTTATGGTAAGAGCGGTAGCGCCTGTTCCCACATTGTCACCCGGATGAGACGCTGCAATCACGGACGCTTTTAGGTCTAGGCCAGCAGCAATATTGTCAGCATAGGTTTTAACCGCTTTTTGAGTAGGAATTGCAGTATCTGAGTTTGCGGCCAGTGTGCCATCTGTATCCAGATGAGCACCGTCTAGCAAATCCACGTTAAGGTTTGTAACCTTGGTTGTACTTGATACTGAAAAAGGAGCAGTTCCGGTTGCAATTGAAGATGTGAACGTTTTTGCAAAAGCATTGGTAGCATAAAAGTTGCCATCATAAACAAGCTTATCAGTTCCTGTGGGTGCTGGTGTTCCAGACGTCTTGAACAGATTGCCTGCACTTACGGTTAGACTTCCTGCAACGAGATTCAGTGATCCACCAACTGTTAAGTTTTTAGCTATTCCGGCTCCACCCGTGATTTGAACCGCACCAGAAGCCGCAGTGCCAAGAGTGTTATCAGTTGCATCTGTAGAAGCTATTGTGGTAAAAGTTGTGGCATTACCTTGCACGGGAATGTAGCCTGAAAGGGCTGAAGTTGATGTATTATACCCGTCAAGCAAATCCGCATTAAGATTATCAACTTTAGTAGTACTAAGTACGGTTAATGGAGCGGTTCCCGTGGCTATTGAGGAAGCTATTGTGGTAAAAGTTGTTGGATATCCTTGAACTGGAATCGTTCCACTTGAAGCAGAGGTTGAAGTATTATATCCATCAAGTAAATCTGCATTTAAATTGTCTACTTTTGTGGTGCTTAGCACTGTTAGTGGCGCGGTTCCAGTAGAGATTGATGAGGCAATGGTTGTAAAAGTTGTTGGATTGCCTTGAACCGGAATGGTGCCGCTTGATGCGGATGTTGAGGTATTGTATCCATCTAACAGATCTGCATTAAGATTGTCTACTTTAGTAGTACTAGTAACAGTTAATGGCGCAGTTCCGGTCGCTATTGATGATGTAAATGTTTTTGCAAAAGCGTTAGTAGCATAAAAGTTTCCATCATAGACCAGCTTATCAGTTCCTGTGGGAGCCGGAGGTGCAGATGTCCTGAACAAGTTACCTGCACTTGCAGCTAGACTTCCTATAACAAGATTCAATGATCCACCAACGGTTAAGTTTTTATATATACCAACACCACCCGTAGTGATAATAGAACCAGTATCCACTGTTCCAAGAGTGTTATTAGTTGCATCGTTTTGATAGATTAGACCAAGGGATGAAAATAGTGAATAATTTCTGGTACCTTCTCGGGCTTCCAGATAAGCTGCAACGTTTGTGTTATTTGTTCCAGTCTTACCCATGAATGAAGATATTCCATATGCTGTAACGTCAGGTGAATCGTTAGCTCCGCCTTCATAAAATGAAGCCAAGCTGGATCCGGTTATTCTATTTGTGCTATATGATACTATATCAAGTCCTCTACCTGAAGTTAAAGCATCTGTATTATAAATAGCTATTGCAGATGCTGTGGTTAATGAGCTAGCGGTTATGGAAAAAGCATCGTTATCAGTTCCTGTATAATCCTGGTAAAAATATCCAGTACCAGAAGACATTGTCAAGTTGGCGTTGGCATTCAACTGTAAACCTGTGCCCACTGTCAGGTTCTTGGCTATACCAACACCACCAGCAATCTGAACAGCGCCAGAGGCAACAGTGCCTAATGTGTTATCCGTTGTGTTTGTTGACTCAATGGTTGTAAAAGTAGTAGCATTACCTTGTACAGGAATGGTGCCACTAGATGCTGAGGTAGAGGTGTTGTATCCGTCTAACAAATCTGCATTTAAGTTATCAACTACAGTTGTGCTGGTTATAGCCAATGGGGCGGTTCCAGTTAAAGCTGTAGATGTGAGTACTCCATTGTTCCATACAGTACTTGTACCAAATCTAACAACTTCTGAACTTGAGTTACCTAGTGTTATTTCGTTAGAAACACTTGTATCAGATGGCTTTGCATTAAAACCAATTACTATGTTGTTACTTCCATCTGAAATATAGGAGGTTGGTTCACTAATTGTGCTTGGAGTAGATCCAATAACTATGTTTTGTGAACCAGAAGTTATTGTGTATCCAGCTTTATTGCCAATGAGAGTATTATCATTTCCATCGTATATGCTAAACCCTGAACTTAGTCCAATTGAAACATTGAAACTACCAGAGTTTAAAGAATACATAGAACCGCTACCTATAGCAACATTTCCGATACCAAATGAGACTTGCATTGCATTCTGGCCAATAGCAATTTGATCACTAAATTCTCCGGTATTAGTCAAAGTACCTTCACCAATTCCAATATTACTTGGCCCTAATCCAGGAACATTATGAACAGAAACACCATTAAATGTGGTAGCATAAAATGGACCATCATAGACCAATTTTTGGGTTCCGCTTAAAGCAAGTGAATAATCTTCTGCAGTTGTTTTAAATAATGTTCCAGAATTAATTGTGTCACTTCCAGCTATAAGAAACAACCCACCAGTCCCATTTATGGTAAGAGCATTATATCCTCCGCCTACGCTTGTAATATCTGCTGTTGGAATGTCATTAACAACAAGAGATCTAAATGATGGAACGCCATCAGACCCATCTGGCGCTGCAAATACAGTATTTGCTAACTGTGATGTGACTGATTCATTAAGAGGAGCCCAATAAGTATGACTAGTATCTGCAACAGGATCATGATTTAAATTCGCTGCATTTACTGAATAATAAAGAATACCTGCGACATTTGTAATGGCGTATCGACTGTATGTAACTGTTGAAGACCATTGTGGAATAGGATCAGATGGATCAGATCCTCCAGTAGATGATACAATAAGAGCCCAATAAGTATGACTTGTATCTGCAACAGGATCATGATTTAAATTAGCCGCGTTTATTGAATAGTAAAGAGTGCCTGCAGAGTTTGTAACAGCATATTGCTCATAGGTTATGACATTAGACCATTGAGGAATTCCAGTGTCTACATACGCTTTATCTGGAATTCCATGAGGAGTTGTCGGAGCTGGTCCTAATATTTCCATTTTAGATCCTTAATAGAGTTCTACTACCTTATTTAGTAAATACTAAAGAATCTTAGGTTAAGCCTCTATCATCAATCTGTCCCATAACAACAACCTGGAAAGCATCGGTTCCAGGAGCATTTCCTGTTGCAAACTTAACTGTGATGTTATTGAGATCAGTATGCTGTACATCTACAAGAACTTGATCATAATTTCCACTGTTTCTGTACACTGAGACTGTTACGTCTCTTGTTCCTAGACCGTGATTAACAGTAAATGATGTGGCAGAAGTGTCACCAATGGGTACTGAGTACTTTTTGATCTGTCCAGTCCAGGCGGTTAGTGTTGCAGGAGTAATTACTCTACCAGGGTCTGTTCCAATGTTAACTTCAACCTGTGTAGCAAGCTCTACTGTACCACCTGTGGTTTCTGAAGCTGTAGGAGTTCCTGTTCCAAAAATAGAGAATACGATATCATCATCACCTAAGACAGGCTTTACTGTAGTTTGTCTAAAAGACACTCCAGCTGAAGATCCTTCATCAACAGTAATAACTGCATTGTTAAATTCCAAACTGGAATTCATGTCTGATGAACGAACCATGGGGGTGCTAGCAGAGTTCCAAATGTAAATGCCGTTGGTCTTGGCATCATCTTGAGCTTTTACCAGAACTCTGTCATCTTGAGCCATGGTAATGCCATTGATGGTTGCACCAGGAGAGGATAGTGTAATGTTACCTTGAGATGCTACTCTGACATTGTCCTTCCAGGCAAGTCCTTCAGAAAATGAATTGAATTGAGCTAATGTTACTGGTGATTGATCTTCAGTTGCATCAGGAATATTGATAATCCTACTGACGCCATTAAAGTCAAAGTCGGTATAAACATAAGTTCCAGTGTGTGATGTAGCCATATATATGTCCTTCCTTTAGATAAGCCGTGCTGTTCCAGCTACAGGAGCTGAAAATGATATAACTAAAACGTTATTACTTAAATTAGTAACTGTGCCAAGAAGACTTACACCGCCGGCGGTGTAAGTCATCACTATTGGTTTTCTTCCTAGATTATGAGCTATTGTCCAGGTTGTGCTTGGTAAAGTCTGAACATAATTATATGAAGGAGCTACCCATTGAGTGTGGTAGTTTGTAGAGTCTATTTTAACAAGAACATCTCCAGACACTCCTCCAGCGGGAACACCTGGTCCTTGAGGTCCTACTCCACCTTCATCTTTAATGGTGTGAGTTATTACTATAGTTGGAGTAAGTTGAGTATCTAAATTTGCATTATCAACTGTGAGAATGGTGTCAGGATTTTCAGCATAGATTAGGTTTGTGGACACTTAAACCCCTTTTGTTATTGAAGGATAAATTAACGCTTTACCAAAAAGGATTTTTTCTCTTGTAAGATCTGGATGAATTAAAAAAATGTCATAAACATAGATATCTGGAACTGTTGGATCTCGTGATACCTGAGGAATGGATAAAGACACCTCATAATTCATTCCAATATAGAACACTCCATCAGACTGATCAGGATTAAATGTCACATTAATTGTATAAAACTTATTATCTTCTGGATTAATACGTACTTGGCCTACACCGGTCCATCCGGTCATATTGAATGGAACTTCAGCGTAATCTTTATAGGTAAACTTTCTTTTGAAAGTTTCTCCTCGATTTATGGATATCTGAAGATTTGCTGCCATTAATAATAAATTCCTGTTATAGTAGTATTGATATTTCCAGATTGTAGGTGGCTTATGGTCCAGGTTCCATCGCTATTGGGGTGTTGTAGATAGGTTCCAGGATCAATTCCCATTGTAGAAATAATCATTCCTCTCATAAGATCTCCTGTAGCATTTGCAATATCATAAAGAATGTCAGTGCCATCATCAATCTTGCCATCAAATTGAATCTCAATTGAATGAAATGGAACATATGAAACTTCAGGAATAACAACGCCATAGAGAGTGAGTCTATAAGCAGAAGTATCTCCAGTGTTGTCTGATTTAAGCCACACAGCGGTTCCATCCATATCAATAGCCAGAGTTTCTCCAGTAAGAATTGTTAGGTAGGCAATAGGGGCGCTTGGAACAGTCACATTTAGCACTACATAAAGGGTATTGTCAGAATCATTGATGAGAGACAATCTTCTAAAACGATCTGTTGAAATGAGGTTATACCCAGTGCTAACCGCAGGATCTGAATTAGGAGAGTTCCCGGCAAGACCATCATATGATTTGTGTGTATGTGAACCTGTAAATGCTAATTGGCGTCTATTCTCTATCATGGGATACCTCGTGTCTATTTATAATTAGTATATAGCTGTCTTTATTCACCATTGGCCAATCTTATTACTAATTATTTAGAAATAGTTTATCATAAAGAGAGTCTGAAATGAGAACAAAAGATCTAGCTGTGGTCTGTATTGGAAGATTTGCTCCACCAACAAAAGGTCATAGTGTGGTTTTTAAAAAAGTAAATGATCTATCCAATGATTTAGATGCGGATGGTTGGATATTTACAACCACCTCTTATTGGAAAACCAATAAAGCTTCAAATGCAAAAGACAGAATGAGAAACCCAATACCATTTGAGTTTAAAATAGAATTATTACAAAAGATTGTTTTAGAAAATAATTGGTCTATACAGGTGTATGATAAACCGGACGCCTCAAGTCCGGTTTTAGCCGCTAAAAAGCTATATGAAATGGGCTATACTGGAGTAACATTTATTGCTGGATCAGACAGAGTTGAGGGTGGAGAAGACGAATATGAGTCTATAGTGAAATCTTACAATGGAAAAGAATACTATTTAGACCCATTAACTTTTGAAAAAGCAGGAGATAGATTAAGCAGCGCAGCCAGTGATACTGATTTTATAAAAACAATAAGTGGAACAACGCTTAGACAGTGCGTTTTAAATGACAATTTTGATAGCTTTAGCAAAATGATTGATTCACATGATGAAGACCTAAAGCTAGAATTATTTCGTATAATTAAAAATAATTTTGATGAAATACAGCAAATTGACATCAATAAAGCAAACGTCAAGAAAGCCAGAGATGCGGCAAATGCTCAAAAAAGAGCAGATATAGATGCAAGAAAGGCGGTGAGAATGTTAAAATTTGAAAGTATGCTTAGTGAAAAAAAAATTATGACAAAAAAAGAAGATCCATGTTGGGATGATTACCACATGGTTGGTATGAAAGACAAAGATGGACGTGAGGTACCTAATTGTGTTCCTAATAATCCTAAGGAGAGTATTATAAAAATTACATCACAAGATATTTTAGAGGCTCTAATTAGCAAAACACTCTCTATTGAAGAAGCTCAGTTCTTTCTAATGGAAGAAGCTCAATCACAATTTGATCTAATTGAATCTGTAGTTGAAGAACTAGCACTATTATATGATCTAGATTCAGAATATATTTGGGAAGAGCTTGAACAAGTTCCTGATCAAGATCTATTAGAGTATGCAGTTGATGCCAAAGGTCACAAAAGTTCTAAAGGTGGCTTGACTCAAAAAGGTCGCGATGCAGAGAATAAGAAAAGTGGTAGTCATTTACAGGCGCCAGTAACAACTCCACCAAGTAAATTAAAACCTGGAAGCAAAGCTGCAAAAAGAAGAAAATCTTTTTGTGCTCGTATGGGTGGTGTCAAAGGTCCTATGAAGAAACCCAATGGTGAGCCAACTCGCAAAGCACTTGCTTTAAAAAGATGGAATTGCTAGCATAGCATCCTCTTAGACTTTTTAGTCTAAGAGGAGTTTCATTTTAACCAAAAACTGAAGAGACTCGGCGATCCCAAGAAACTCTTTGGGAAAGCTTGGGAACATGATGACTTACAGCCTCAGTTGCCAATTGCAACAACATATAAGCTGTAGCATCTTTTCCAGCAGTAACATCCACAATATCACCGTCTTTGTTATACTCTAGATGAACCAGACCAGATGAAAGTTCAACCACTTTTTTAGCCAGTCTCTTGGAGAGCACTTCCATCATAAGAAGCTTGAGTGTGGGGCTAAGCTTTTGTCCATAGATTTCAGAAAGTGTCTTGGCTTTTGCAGCAAAGCCCGCTGAATTCTTTTCAAGAGCTTCCATAAGAATTTTTCCAATCTCATTATAGTCAGGCTCTTTAACATGAGGAAAGCGTAGAAGTTCTATAGTCTGACCAACAGAACTACCATTTTCACATAGCCAACGATAATTGCCAAAGATGAAAGTTAAGGAAGATGAGCGGTCATAGGAATTTTGAACAATAATACGTGGAGAATATCCATCATCCTGCGCTTTACTATCAATGCCTTTTGCAGAGACATCAAACTTAATCTCTGGAAGAATAATTTCTCGCTGAAAGAGTGAGCCTTTGCGAGCAACTGTCATCTTGCGAGTTTCAAACTTAATTTCATTTGCGGCAAGAAGATCATCCACAAAAGTGTTTGCAGTACCATGCTCAGTTAGCTTATAAGCAGGACGAACAACTGAAAGGGTTTCGTGATTGTCTGAGCGAACAAGCTCATCAAAATGAGTAGGTAGACCATAGCTGTTCATTAGCTGCTTGCGCTCTACTCCAAAGAAGCAGTTTGTATCTTCACTTTTCTTCATGTTTTTAAGAATTCTTTTTTTTGTCATTTTAATGACTCCTTGTAGTATTAATATAACCACACTAAAAACAAATGTAAAAAAATAATTGCACACTTTCCTCCACAAAGTATCATTTCGTGATACTTTGTGGAGGCAAATGATGCTATTTAGTAGCAATCTTACTTGGGAATGGTTCCCTCAACGCCCTTTACAAACCAGTTAATTGAAAGAATATTGTTAAGTGGTAGAACTGAACCTGCGGGTACTCGTACCTTTCCGTCTTGATCAGTAAGTGGACCGGTGTAAGGATCAAAAGTTCCTTGTTCCAGAGAATCGTGTACCTTGGCTACTGCATCCTTAACAGATTGAGGAACATTCTTACCAAGTGGTGCCAGGTTTACAAGACCATCTGCCATGGAACCCACATACTGTTCACTCTTCCAGGTCTTATCACGAACGGCAGTTACCACTCGTGTGTAATATGGACCCCAGTTCCAGACTGCGTTGGTTAGATAGGTATCTGGAGCATAGCGATTCATGTCACTATCGTTTCCACCAGCAAATAGCCCACGTTCCTTAGCGGCTAGCACAGAGGCTGGACTGTCCTGATAGGCAAGAAGCACGTCAGCACCCTTGTCTAGCAGCGAATTAGCAGCTTGCTTTTCAGTGCTTGGATCAAACCAGGTGTTACTCCAGACCACAAGAACTTTTACCTTGGGATTTACACTTTGCGCGCCCAGAGTAAATGCATTGACGTTGGCAATCACTTCTGGAATTGGGTATGCACCCACATATCCTAGAACATTCTTCTTGGTAACACTTCCAGCCGCAATACCTGCTAGATAACTTGCTTCCCAGTTCTTACCGGTATAGGTTCCCAGATTCTCTGTTGACTTGTATCCGGTAGCATGCAAGAAAACCACTTTGGGATTCTTGGCGGCAACATTGACTGTTGGATCCATGTAACCAAAACTGGTGGTAAACACCACATCATGATTGGTGGCCAGGTCTGCAATTACACGTTCAGCATCAGACCCCTCTGGAACATTTTCAACCGTGTCTGCCTTAATTCCAAGCTTTCCTTCCATATACTTACGACCTTCGTCGTGTTGATAGGTCCAGCCACCGTCACCTGGTGGTCCAATATACACAAAGGCCACGCGTGGTCCAGTTGACGCCACTTCACTGGGAGTACAAGAAAATAGAGCAAGTGCTACCGAAGATAGAAGTAGCATTTTTATAAATGAGTTCATTAATCCCTCCTGAGGATAGTGAGAATATAACACTGATTTTATTTTTTTTAGAAAAAAGGGCAATAAGCTAGTGTTGTTTATTGCCCTTAATGATTATTTAGAAATCTTGACCCTTACTGGTACTTTTTCATCCTTCATAGGAATTTCTGCTACCAAGAGATCGCCTTCCCAATGAGCTTCTGCATCAGCAACACTAAAACGTGTTTGTGGAATCTCATACTTATACTCTCCACTCACGTTTTCTTTTATGGTATTACGTAAAGTTGCCCACTTACTATCTTTCTTGTCCTCTTTTTTCTCAGCTTTCTTGATAGAAAGAACCATAAGATCTTCATCAAATTCAAGATCTACAAGATCTTTTTGAATCCCAGCCAGAGCAAAAGTAAAGCGTAAAGACTTGGTGTCTTTTTGTATCTCAATTTTGCAAGGAGGAAAGCCATTTACTTTGTCCCATGGAGTACCGTGACTTGTAATATAGTTTGTGACAGGAGTGTACCATTCAACTGTTGGTGAATTGTATGCATATCCACCCATATTAACTGAAGTTCCTCCAACAACCCCACCCCAGTTAGTGGTTGTGGTATATGAAGTATTCACTGTAGCTGCGGGAAGAGTAGAAACATGGTAAGAAGTAATAGGCTTTGATGCAACTTCAAATAAATCAAATAGTTCATCAGCCCAATTAGAGAGTGAAGCAAATCTGGCGTTCATAATAGAACCTCCAAAAGTTTTAGTTTAGCCCTTCATACGAAGCAGCTTGTGTTTTTGTTGCTAGCGGCCGCTACCCAACAATTATTTAGTACTCTTAGGGATGCAAACCCCTAAGAGTTTTTTACAGAAACATCAAGGGAAGCTTGGATATGTTCCTTCAATGCAGATCATTTGAACAGGATGCGGTCCCCATGGTTGAGGAGTTCCATGCTCATCCTTTGCACGCAGATCTGGAAGTTTGAAAGTGGCGGTTCCATCTCCACCATACATGGTGCCAATAATAGAATAAAGAGCAGCATGATCTTTGATGGTCATGGATTGACCTTCACAAGCCATCCAGCCTCGTGGTCCACCTCGCCACATTCCTCCACCAAATAGGCAAATACTAGAAATATAAGAATCTGGACTCATATAATAATCTCCTTTAATATACTCTTATTAGTATTGTTTATCTTTACTAGACAGATACCAGTTTTCTCCTTCATTCTCATTAGGATATCTATCCAATGAATTAATGAATTCTGGGTACCAGGAGGCAAACTTTATAAACTCTGACTGATCATTATCCAGTGATGGATACTTTTTAACCAAGCTCATCCAAATTTTCATTTGATTTAACATATATATAGCTCTTTCTTTATCTCTTAAAGAATAAGCTCGGGTTCCTAATTCTTTATCTTCTAGATCTTCTAAAAGAATGCCACTTTTAAGAATTTTCTTATAATCCATTTCATTTATTTTTTTAAAGGCATAAGCTACATCTTGATCAATTCTATTGACAACCTGTTTTATACTCATATGGATTTTCCTAGTTCTTGTAAAATAGAGTTTACATTCTTAATGTCAGCAGAGTGCACTTGTTGACTTAGTTCTTCATTGATGACAATACTGCGTATTTTTTTACTATTAAGAAGACTTAATACTTCATTATAGGTATTTTTAATAGGAATCCAAATAATTCCACTTACGTGGCGATCATTTTTAAGATAGCGTATCATTTCATCTTCGGTCATTTGAATCTTATCACTATAATTTATGCAAGGAGACCATTCTTCTTTCATGCATAATAGAGATTTTATCTTTAATGAGACATTGCTATCATCTTGATAAGATACTTCAAGTAAATCTAGTATTCCAAAGACGTCAAAGTTTGCGATTTTAGCCGCTTTTTTTGAGTCAATAAATATTGTAGACAAAGTATCACTCATATCTTATTTAGTATAATTTTATTGTAAAATTTTGCAACTATAAATGTGTATAGAAAAGCTATTTCACCTCTATCAGGTATAACTTTACTATTATCTTTAATATCACTAACACTGGATAACCAAGGATTGTCTTTATTAAATTCTATTTTTATGCTTATAGTATAAGATTCTGATTTAGATCCTTTTTTAATATCTAACTTTTTGTTTTCAAAAAAAATAATATTTTTTTCTATTTTAGAGGGAAGAAAAAGAGTATTTTCAAATTTAAGAAGCTGTTTAGAGTCTAACTTTACATTATTTTGAACTTTTAATTTAGAAATTTTATCTTGTTTCATAGAGAATGATATATAATTAAAAAATAAATTTTGAATAGTAGATGTCATTATCAGTCCTTGGATATTCCCAAACCTGCAACTTCTGATTGCAAATTTTTTGAAAGATTGCTTAGTATAAAATTCTGTTGTCCCCATGATTCAGTTAATCGTCTTAAGAAGGAAATCTGAGCTTCTTTCATATTGAGCTCATGCTTTTTTTGTTTAAATTCCTCAGAAAATTTGGTACGCACAATATATTCTATTTCTTTTTGTGAAGCCCATTTTCCCGGTGACACTGATTTAGGATTTTCTATTTCTCTAACCTGAATATACTTATCTGCGTACCAGTCTTCATACTCTTCTTCAGAGCGTTTAAACTCATTACGTGCAATAGAATGCATGGCAATAAGAGTAAGATTGGTGTTCTGGTATTCCATAAGAGCTCGATTCAGATCAAAGAAGGTAAGCATTCCGTCTTTTCCTAGCTGCGAATATTTACGAATTTCAGCTAGTTTTTGTTGAACATACTCTAAGAAAGCTGCTTCGCGGTCTTGAATATCATATTCACTTTGATCTGCTATTCCGCCTCTTGTTCTCATTAAAATTCCTTTAAAGAAGATATAACCGGTAGAATAAATTAATCTTCAAGAATTTTAAAGAATGCTCTAATATCGCTCCATAATGGGTTATCTTTTTTTATATTGTTAAAATTTATATCTCTAGTAAAATACAAAATATCCTCATACACATTGAATTGTGAACGATATATTGAAATAGACCTATTTTTAAATTGTATTGGACTATTTGGGTCTTTAAGATATTTTTTATCAAACACAAATATGTGTTTTACGTAAGATAAAATATCATCTGTTGGGATAATATATCTTTCTTCAAGTTTTCCTGATAGTTTAACACCAAAGTAGTCTAAGACTTTTGAATAAAATTGATTAAAGTTTGATATTATAAAATCCACGTATATGTCATCTTCTCCCACCGTAACAGTATTTCCATTATAATTAATCTCATCATTGGTAGCGTATTCTTTATATCTATAACTCAGTTTCATTTTTATTTTTCCTATTTAAAGTAACCGTTTTAAGTGCATTCTCTGGAGCTTCTGCTTGAGCTGATCCAATTCCACCAGTGGACGCATTTATTGCTCCACCACCAATTCCGCCTTCACCATCCTCTTTAAAATAGAACTCCAAAAAGCTTTTTATGTCCTTTTTTTCAGGTTCGGGAAGATAGATTTCAAACTCAACAAATCCGCCTTCAAGGCGAGTTTTTACTTCACCACCAAAAGATTTGGCAAATCTTTGATAAATAGAAGATCTATAACCCTCTGATGATTTTGCAGAGAAAGAAACCATTCTTATTTTTGAATACTTATTTACTATGTTATGCGCTTCATTGAAAACATAAGAAAAAATTTGAAACATTCTTTTGGTTCTAAGTTTTTTAATGCTTTCATCTTTGCTATTTGTTACATAATCTGGTAACACTTGAGTATAGGGACTTCCTGATCTTCTACTGATAGCGTAAAAAATTATTTCTAGTATGGCTATGTCAGGATCCTGATCAATATCAACATGAAAATCCACCTGATAGTCAATACCTAAAGGATCATCTTCAGGTAAATGCACCAGTATATTTTTTAATAAGCGTACATTGGTTTTTCCTGGAATTAAAAGTTCATCAAGATTGTCAAATGTTATTTCAGGATCTAGATCTTTAACAAAATCCGGATTAAATTCAGTAGACCCAACAAGTTCTTTTATTTTATTCTCTTTCTTGCTTCCATAGTAACGCATCTGAGTTAAATGAGCTTCTGCAGCGGCTTTTGAGGTATGACTTGAGATTATCTTGCCTGTTTCATGCGATTTGACCACCCAAGGAGCAGATTCGCCCGCTGAATTCTTGTGACCAGGAACATGAGCAACAAATTCATTTAGCTTTACCATCCAAGTTCCGTCCTTCGTAATTGAGCGTCTGACACCAATTCCAAGATCTCTTGAGGAAGAGTATTGTTGTAGTATGCGCAATTAAACTTTCTCCAAAGCGCATAATTTGTGCCTATGGTTATAAATGTTTCAAGAACTTGAAGAATCATTACATACGGTCTGTCTACTTCAGGATCTTTTAGTACACGAATCAGCAGATCGTCCTTATCAATATTATATTTATTAAGAGTATAACACTCAAAAGGAAACATGTTAAAAGGATCAAGAGAATCAAGGCTTAGAGTTCCTTCTGTATTAATAACTCTACGCATGGGAATATCAATCATTGGTGGCATAACCACTTCAATAAGACCTATATCATCAATGGTTCTTGATTCCAGGTCTCCCTGTTTTGTGTATTTGGCCGATATTCGCATAAAATCAAGAGTATTACCAGCCAATGAAATTGAGTTATCAATCAGTTTTCTTTTGAGTCTATCTAATTTTGAGCCTAATCTGGATTGAATGTTTCTTGGCATAAGTAATTAGTAACCGGTAACTAACTACAATAGTTATCTAAATTATTTTTTTACAAAGCCACAATAGCTGGTTATTTTAGATACATGGAGAATAAAGTTATGGCTATGACACGAGATGGAATTTTAGGGCTATTAGATCTAGAAGACGCTCCTCAGCACCCCTTATATGTGGCTGAGAGAAAAGAGCAGATAAAGGATAATGTTGTTATTAATGGCAATCTTTTAATAAAGAAAGGTTCTGTTATAGAAATTCAACAACCCAAGAAGAAGTAGGTTATATTCTACCATAGAGGTAGAAATATGAAAACCAAAGATTTTACATATCTTAAGGCTATGGGTGAAAAGAAAAGCTATTCACTTATGGTGCTTAATGAAACAGATAAGCATCTTAATGGCGTTGCTATGAATTACTTATCAGATGAAGAACGAGCAGCGCTTGCTGGCATTCAAGAAAAGTATGAAGAAGATCTTAAGCCCTTTATGAATAAGGCTTATCGACAATTTCTTAAAGAAAAAATTGTACAATAAAAAAGGAGCCTTACGGCTCCTTTTTGGCTTTAAGCCAAGATATTATTTCTTGGCTGCGGCTGCTTCAGCAGCGGCTCTGTCAGCGGCTACTTTTGCAAGCATTTCATCCAGGCTTTTTACTTCTACAAAAGCGGGATCTTTTACTGCCTTCTTAACCGCGGCCTTGGGATTTACCCAGCCTGTTACTGCAGGATCCTTATCAACTGCGTCTTCAAATGTTACTGCCATAATGTTTTTTCTCCTTTATCCTTAGTTCATCTTCTGAATTTCAACATACAATGCCATTCTACCAACACCAAGTAGATCAGAAGATACATAGCACATTCTACCATCAGTGGTATACTCGTCATAAGCACCAAGGTTGCTTCCCCAAGAGTCTAGGTGGTCGGCGGTCATATCTTCGGCTTCACCAACATAGCCAGCACTGTAGGAATAGCGATAAAGTACGTTATCTGAATAGTCACCTTCTACTTCTGAGGTCTCACTCCATCCCAAGCCAACATTGTCATCAGTATCAAAGCCAGGAGTATCATCATACTTGCGAGGTGATCCCTTCCAATGAATGGACGCTGCATGACTGTAAATATCAGTAATACCGGTAACTTCCCAACCATTTTGAAGAAGTTCAAATCGTGCTTGTGCATCGCCTTCTGGTCCAAAAAGATCATAAACCTTATGAGCTACTGCTCTGCCGTAATCTAGATTGGTAACATATACATCATAGTCAGCAAGAGCTACTCCACCAAAATACATATTGTCATTATCATTGGCTCTCCACCAGATGGATGTTCTACCAACAGCCTCAATGGGTGCATTGGTTCCAATAGCAACACGTACTGTATGGCCTAAATAACTGTTTGATTCAGCATACACTTTAGTGATTGACCAACCATTAGGAAGAACAAATGAGTCTCCCTGACCTAGAGGTGAAATAACCACGCGGTTATTGCCACCCTTCTTATTCTTAACCATAAACATCTCCTATTTACCTTAAAAAGGTTCCTCTTTTTTTGAGATCTTAATACCGAGATCTTCCTTTTAGTTAGTAGAGACAGATGACTGGCTTAGCTACTAAATATGAATGGAGGCTATTCATGTTTAAAGGAAAAACCCGGTTAGGTCAAAGTGTTGATGCTGCAATTATCTCTATAGCATCTTATAGCGATGGCCAAAAAGATGTTTACAAAAGTTTAGGATTTGATAAGTATAAAGAACTCAATGTTGATGGTGCTAACTGTCAACTAGCCGCTAGTGACACTGAAGTGGTGATCGCATTTCGTGGCACGCAGGTAGAAGAAGTTAGTGACGTGTTTGCAGATCTTGACGTGATTAAAGTTAAGGAAGGCGATGGAATTGTTCATCAGGGTTTTAGAAATGAATCTCTTAAGTTATGGAAAGGAGTAAAAGATTGGTGCAATAAGAATTCTGGAAAAGACATTTATGTTACAGGCCACAGTCTTGGTGGAGCTCTTGCTCTTTACACCACCTATCTTTTAGAGAAAGAGGGGTTGCAAGTAGCGCAGCTTATCACCTTTGGACAACCACGTCTTGGAAATACAGCATTTTTAAATGCCATTAATGTTCCTTATCTACGTTATGTAAATCTTAATGATATTGTTCCACATGTTCCACCAGCTAACTTTGGTTATAATCATGCTGGAGATCTTCAGTGGATTGATAGTCACGGTGAAATCTCCAAGATGAACTCTTGGGATCGTTGGGTTGAAGGTCTTTCAGTTTTGGTTTATTCAATGTTTAATAAGCATCCTTTTAAGACCATTGAAGATCATGACCTCCACAAGTACGCTGATAAGCTTACTCATCTTTTAAATAAAGAAACCAGAGGCGTTTAACTAATTTTAAATTCAGATTTAACATTAAATTAATATTCGCCATACTAATCTTTTATTCTGGAGGAACAGCGCTGGTAAATATACCAATAAGCTGGGATTTTTTAGCTTACCTGCTGATATCCTACTTGCTCAAAAGAAGCAGCTTATACCGCTTGTAAAGTAGTTTATATTTGCAATAAAAAAGGAGCCGCGAGGCTCCTTTTTTATTTAATTATTATTACTTAAGAATGTTTACATCACCAACACTTTTTACTACATTTACACTTGCTTGTCTAGCAACGCCATCAAGCGCGTCAGGAGTAAAAGGAATTGGGTTATCTACACTGATTAGTGATAGATGTCCACCACCCGCAGGAATTGAACTTGTGAATTTTTCTATATTATCAATTGCTTTTCTAAGAGAATTAGGATTAGTAAGTATATCACTTGGTATAGGAAGAAATTCGTTACCGCTAGGAACTGGAACTATAAGGCTATGACCCTGAATATAGTCTTGAATAACTTTTCCAAGAGCATTGTGCAATTTTGGATTGGTTGGTAGACTAGGATCTCCCATATAACCAACAAGAATTCTAAGAATATCAGACCCATCGGTTGCAAACATCCTATGAATTTCAGTGCCAGATACTCCATTAGCTGTTGCCTGTTGAGTAACCGTTCCCAGTAATTCAGAAGCTCCGGCCTGATTACCACCAAAAGCGGCAGCTAATCCAATTGCCGCAGCAGCCATTAGAACTTTTGATAACACTGGATGATCAGATCCAAATTGTGCTACTTTGCCTACTCCTTTACCAATACCTCTTTGAGCTGCTGTTAATGCAGCACCTGCTCCAGCATACGCTTTACCAGCTGCTTGTTTAACTCCATTGGAAAAGTTATCAAAACCTTCACCTTCAATAAAAAGATTTAGCTCTTCATAGAGAATAGCATACTCTTTAAGAATCATGTAGGATTCTTTCTTAGGAACCTTACCTTCTTTTAAAAGACTTTTTAAAAGCTTATTGCTTTGTTTTAATGATTCTTGAACTGTTTGAGCTATTTGATTAGCTAAACCTTTGACTTTAGGATCTGCATCTTTTTCAGCATTAGCTCCTAAGGTCATTACTTGTTGAGGAGTAAGAAAACCTGGCAAAATGTTTCCGTTTTGTAGTGCTTCTGGGCTTAAATCCAATTTAATTTCTTTTGAAATACTCCCGGTACTGGGCATATATAATCTCCTAGATAATAGATATGGTAATTAGTAGCGTTTAAGACTTTATCTTGATTTTGCTATCTTTAGTTCTATTATATATCTCTTCCAATCGCCTTAAAAAACCTGGCATATCAAATTCTTTACGTCGTAGTATGCGCTCTAGTAAATGTTTATGACAGCTGCTGCAGAGCAGCACAAGCTCACTAAGATGCTCATCACCATATGAAGCTGGCACAGTGTGATGTACTTGCAGGTATCGTGATTGTGAAGCTCTCTTGGAGATCTGGCAGATGTAGCAGGTGTAATCATATTCAATAAGAATTAGCCGTCTTGTCTCTTTCCACTTGGGTGAAGCGCGATATCTGGTTTTATCTTGTTGATTCATACCTAGTTAGTGTAAAATTATCAATCTAAGCATATTCATAGAAGGATTGGTCATAATTTAATTTTGTATGAACTTAAATTAAAATTACTTTGACAAAATTTCATATACATAAAAAAAGGAGAGCCGAAGCTCTCCTTTTTTGCAATCATAAATCTGATTAGCGGATTGAAGTGATCTTGATACGACCAAAGTACTTGCTATTAAGAACAGCTTTGTCTTGGTAGGTCGCAAGCCCAGCTTCTGCGTAGAAGTTCTTACGTTGAATGAGGCCAGTTGATACGAAAGGTACCAATACACCGTAAGCAATGCCTACGTCAGCCTCGTTCTCGGGATTCTTGAACACAGTTACTAGTTCGTCGTTAGGAATAACATCAGAGGGAACCTTGAATAGAGGAATTCCTTGAAGTTCACCAACCTGGTAACCACCGTTTCTTTCCTGGGCACCCTTGGTGGTGAAGCCAGTGTTGAGGCGGAGGTAAGAAACAGCCTTGGGTCCACCAACGATACGAGTTACGCCACCACGTTTGATGTCATTGTACATGTTGTCACCGATTCTCTCGATGGCCTGTCCAACAAGCTGAGCAGTGTGTCCGTATGAGTCATTGGTACCAGCGCCAGCTTCAGCATCAAACTCAGTGTAATAGGCAGTGCCATTACCAAGAGCGGCAATGTAAGCATCCTTAACAGCAGAGTAGTCAAGTGAACGGCGAATTTCCTGGCCAGCGTAGTCAAGAAGCAACTCTTCGCCAGAAACACCAAAGGACGTATCCAAGGTGATCTGAGTGAGTTGAGTCATGGTCACGCCAAGTGTCCAAGGACGAGGATTGAATTGGTAGTCGTCCATGACGAGTTCAACTTCGCCAAGGTTGGTACCAGTGAGGTCTCTTTCTGAGTCGTAGCGACCATAAGCAAGAGGAGTACCACCGCTATAACCAGTTACATGGAATAGGGTAGGACTGTCTTGAGTTACAGTAACGCCAGCTCCGGGAATTACAAACCAGGCCTTGGTCATCTTGTCCTGAACGGCTAGTGGATCTTGTTCACCACCAACTCCGAATACTGCGGCATAACCGTCAATATAACCAAGAGCAAATGCACCATTGGCAGTGGCAGTAGCCGCGCCGTTGGCATCAACGGTAAAAGCGCCAAAGTTGAAGTAGTAACCACCACCAGTTCGACCAATAACCTGAGCATTGGCTACCTCTGAGGCATAGCGGCTTTCTGAGGTTTCATACATGGCCTTGCGGTAATCGCTGCTCTGGGGCTTCTGAGTACCGTTGAGGTTGTAATCACCAAAAGTACGATCGATAGCGGTTCCACCAGTTGAAGTGGTGTAAACTGGGCGAATGTACTTGATGCTATCCTTGGTCGTCTCCATAGCAAACTCAGTAAATAGCTTGGGACGAATTACGTTGGTATAAACCAAGCGAATTAGGCGTAGCATGTTTTCAGGTGAAAAGCCTTGAAATGAGCTTGAAAGCTGAGCTTCAGTCAAACGACTCATGATACGAGTCTGATTTTCCAAGTAAATGGCGGTATTGCGAGCGGTGCCTTCGTCAAGGTTCTTGAGGCCTACACCAACTTCAGGAATACGTGACCACTTCTCGACAAGACGGTCTGCGCGATAGGATCTCTCATTGAGATAGGCCTTATCAACAGCAGGACCAGCAGCGTTGCGCTGCATTGTTGCGGTTAGGGACATTATTTTTCTCCGAAATAAAATCTATATTCTTTTTTCTTAACGTTTTTCGTATATAAACGAATTTCTTAAAAAATTCTTGTTTTGTTCGATATATAGATCGATCTTTTTCGGGTATATAACATCCCAACTTATTCATATTGTATAATAGATAAAGAGACTGGCCAACGACCTGTCTCCATTCTCTGTTTAATTAATTAGTATATTTAGTATTGTTTATCACACATTGCGCAGTGTCCATCCGCTTCTAGCTTGCAACCACAATCAGGACACATTCCATCTTTTTGACCGTATTCTTCTACTAGAAGTTGCGCTTCTTTAGAAGTAATAATTTTTGATTCATATGCATGATTAATATCATTCATTGTAATTTTTGATTTACCAAGCTTTGCCTCTTGAATAGAGATTGTCTTGTCAAAAAACTCTCTAGCTAAAGATACAGCGTCTTCTCCACCTTCTAATCTTTGTCGAATATAATCTCTATCAGCTATTTGATCTAAGACGCCTTCAACATCTTCATGTCTCCAGCCTTCTTCATCTACAAGCTTATCAGTTACTAGTTTACGAACATGGTCAACGGTCATATCCATATCGTCTTCAGGTTCTTGAGCAAAGTTATCGTCAGACATCCATTGATCGTTGTAGTTTTCTGTAACTTGGGATGTTCGCTTGACACCATGTTTTGAAAGAATACTTTTGGATCTTACTTCTACACCACCGGATTCAAGAAGAAACTTTGCCTCTTGAATAGAGATTGTCTTGTTAATAACTGCTTCTAGAATATCTTTTGATGTAATTTTCATTAGTTTTTTTCCTATTACTTCTTGTGCTTTGAAGACCATGAACGGTCGCTTGCTTCAACATCAATTTGCTCTTGAAATCTTGAAAGAACAGGACTGATGTCTTTTACGAAACCAACGCTCTCTTGTAGAGCAGCTCTTTCATTAATACCAATGCCAGATCCACCAGGAACACCTAGGCTGGCATAGTAGTCAGCGCCCTCATTGAGTGAAGGAAGAACCTTAAGATATACGCCTTGAGCTTCTTTCATGGTTCTGCAACGAAGAATTCTTTCTTTGTAAGGAAGAATTGAGCTGCCGTGACGTGAAATTAGGTCAGTCCAATAGGATTCAACGTCTGATTTCTCATTAATGTTCAAGATCTCACCAAGTCTTTCCTTGGCGGTAGGAACCAGTGGAGCTTTCTTCTCAACTTTTACTTCATCAATCTTCTTGTTAAACATAGCTTTCATTTCTTTAATTGCGGCATTACGTGAAACAACCATGTCTGAAAGAATCTTGTTTCTCTTCTCTAGTCTGGTAACATGCGCATTGGCTTCTTCAAGCTGAGTGGAAATGCTATCATGTTGTTCTGAGGCTTCAGTTAGCTTTGAAGCGCCATTTGAAAGAATCTTGTGTGATCTTTCTTTAAGAGTGGAAACTTGCTTGTCTCGTTCTTTAAGAGCGCCTTGAAGATATTGAATCTTGTCGGCTAGTGAGGCAGCGTAATTGGCTGAAGGAGTGGTTGCAAGCTTGGCCTTGGCTTTCTTAAGTGACTCTGAGAGCACATTGGCAATCTTTTCCCAATCTTTGGCTTCTTGAGCAGCAACTTGAACTTCAGCGGCCAGGAGAGAAACTCCTTCTTTGAGCTTTTGAGTATTTTCAACTCCAAAGTCTTTTTCTACTTGTCCAGCTTCTGAGAGCATTGAAGAAATCTTGGCTTTCTGACCTTCAATTTTCTTCTCTACAGCCTCTCTTAGTTCAGGAGCTGCTCCATTATTAAACATGGAAAGAAGATCTTCCATTTCGGCAAGCTTCTTTTGTGGATCTGAGATCTTTTCAGCGTCATTTAGGAAAGTTTCAATGTCCTTTCTAAAACGCTTTTCTTCTAACTTAGAGATGGTTACGCTCTCTGACATTCTGATGTTCCCCTTATCTGGAAGGTTTGTTTCAACAGACTCTGTCTGTTGACGGCCAGTATTTGAACTTACCGATTCCCGCTTATTACTTGCTGTACCAAACACGTTTTGTGAAGGATTAAGCACAATGTCTGCAATTCTTTCAATGAGATAGGTTTTTGGGTCAACTCGTCCACCCTCAAGCAGGTCACCAAGACCTGATGAAGAGAATCCTACTCTCCCACCCTTGCGGATAATGTCCTCGGCAAGAGTACCATAATTTCCTACGAATGCGCATGTACCCCAAACCACTTGATTTTCATCAAGTTTGAGGTCTAGCCACACAACAGCCGCTTCTTTAAAGTTGCCATCACTATCGTTACTTGGGTGGTCTGCGAGGCCCAGTCCCCCTTCCCAAATATGTCTTTGTTCGGAAATAACTCTCTCCCAAAGAGCTTTCTCATAAATTCTTCCATTAGCATTTGTTGTATCATAACGTGAAACAGGCATTTCCCAAAGAGTTACACCCTCGGTTAATGAAGCGCCCTCAGTCAACTTATTACCATTATAATGATTTAAAAGAGATTCACGTAATGCTGGATCTTCAACTTTTCTAATCTGTTTTTGAAGATCGGTGGTCATACTAAAACTTTCTACTAGCTTGATCATTCTCTATATCCTTTAACTATTAATTAGTAATAGATTAATCAATTTCTTTACTTTTCATCACTTCTGATAGCAAGTCTTCTTTTCCGTCATTAAATTCTTTTCTTGATTGATTAATATGATCTGTTAGTGTGGTTTTTGTTTCTTTAATTCTTCTAGAGCCAAGCTGAGTACCCTTGCTGCTTGCAAGTACTTCAAGGAAATGTGAAGAGGAATTTTCTACATAATTCATTAGCTTAACATGTTTCTTGTTTTTTGTGAACTCCATGATGTTATTTTCTACCAAAGAATTAATATAGATTTGACTCTTGGTTTCAGTATAACGCTTGCTTAATTCTTTAAATCGTTTGGCGTGTAGCTCTCTAAGGACATTGGCTCGTGATTTACTTTGTAATCCTTCACCAAAATCAAAATCATTTTCAACGTCTGGAGCAGGAGTCTCTTCTTCTGGTGTTTCAGTTTCTTCTTCTGGAGGTGTGGTTCCACCGCCACCGCCACCGCCACCTAAATCTGCACCAAGATCTGAACCACCACTTTCTTCACCATCTCCAGATTTCATTTTTCCAATAGCTGAAGTCCAATAAATGTTGGCATCATTTGTCCATTTTGCAATATCTTCTGGAGATAGGAAACTATATTTACTTAAAATATCTTTAATAACTGCAGGAGGCAGCTCTTCTTCCTCAGAGGTTCCAAGAGCAAGTTTAAGAGCATCAATAATTCCTGAAACCAAGTCCAATGAATTGTTACGTATATTTGTTCTATCATCAGACATCTCTTCTGCAGGAAAACGCATTGAAAGAGTGAATGGAGTCTTGTAGTCAAACTCGCCAGTAAGAGCAAAATGAAGACGAACCAGAGATTCAAGTCCATCCAAAAATGAGGATTGAAGTGTGTAAATCTTTCTGGCAAATGGTTTATATTGCTCCATAAGAGAGATGGCGCTGTTTCCAAATCCACCAAACTCTTGATCAACATAACCTTTTGGCATACCGGTTGCAATAAGAACACGATCAAAATACATCTCAAGGTCTTCAACAAAGTCAATGTCAACCTCTGGCTTGTGAATATCCAAATCAACGAGACCTTCAGGAATCCACATCTTGGTATTAACAGAGTACACTTCTGATTGACCTGAAGCAGGTGTTACACCAACATTCTCATACTCTTGTCGTACTTTTTCAACCACCTGAAACTGTGATACTTCATCCATACCTGGAGTGGTCTTTATACTATAAACGTGCACTGGAAAGCTCATGGTTCTGGCAAGAGCTTGTAAGGTTTGAGTGGACTGAGATAGTTTAAAAGGAATTAAACAATCTATTAGATCTGTGCGGCCATAAGGAAACATTTCAGATCCTTCAGCATTAATTCTGAAGTGAGTAATCTCCCAAGGCGGAACAACCAGATCTTCATAAAGAGTGAAACCAAAAAGCTTGGTGTCAAAGATGTCAGTAACATTACTTCCATCTCCCTCTTCTCCTTGAAGATTGGCAATCATCATTTGAATTTGAGCATCTTTGGCTAAGAGATTGGAGTATCCCCTTAGCTCATTAAGAGAGCTCATTACATTAACTGGATTAAATTCAAGACGCGATAAGATTTGTTTTACTGATAGTGGAAAAATCTTTTCCACGCCTTTTTCTGAAACTTTTTGGCCCCAGAAAGCATCGCCATATTTGGCAATAGAGAAAATAGTGGATCTTATTCTATTTTGAGTAAGTCCCCATTGTCTAAATAATGAATAAATACGATTTGTAAGACGAGTGTCTGGCGCTTCAACTGAAATAATATTGTCTTGAACGTCCAATTGCGTGGCTTCATCAGCTTGAAGATTTAGGTATCTGGAGATAAACGGATCTGTTTGAGCCATGAAATCAATCTCTGAAACCAGCTTCATTCTGTCCTGATAACTCAGGTCAGTAACATCACTTAGGTAAGCATCAAAAAGCTTTTCAAGTCTCTCAGAACCATTTCCACGTAAGATATTACTTTGATTTAAAAGATCTTCAAACTTATTGGGTTCTCGCATCTTTACAAATTCAATATTGGTATTCTTAGATCTTATGGTCGAATTGGATTTTTTATCACCGGGTATAAAGCCACCAACAAGTGCTGCAACCGATTTCCAGAATCCTCTTCGAGCTATTTTTGACTGTAATTGTCCATCATTTATATCACTCATAGTTATTTAGTAATAAAATTAGATAAGTGATTAATAGTAAATTTTTTCTTTGCCACTAGGCCGTTTTGCTTTGTGCATAATATGTTTAGCATAGTCTTGAGAGGCGTTATCTTCAGTACCTGCTCTCATGTATTCAGGAATATGAATACTAGACGTGCCATAACTTCTTTTAAGTGCATCATTGCACACTTCACAAACGATTTCTTTTTTCTCAATTAAAATTTCGTAAGCAGCAAAATTATCAAACTCTTTTTCTATTACCGTGTTGCAGGTCTCGCAATGAAAATCATAAAATACCATGTTTTGTTCCTCCTAGAAATCAAACGGGAATATACCATCTTTTTTTACTACGTAGTTATCTAGTTTACGAAACTCTTCTGCGTAAATAGATCGCTTTTCTTCTTTTCTTTTTTCAATCTCTTGCAGATTTTCAAATACATATGCTCTTAGCTCTCTTGGCGCCCATTGAATTCCTATTATGAATAAGCATTTTGCATAAGGTATTTCTTTTTTTAAAGCTATAAGATTATCAATCTGATGCTGCTTAAGATCAGCAAAGTTAAATGCCTCTACTTTATGTAAATACTTTCCTTCCCAATAAACAGGAAATCCTTTGGAAGCTCCAAATCCATCAAACGGTTTTTTTGCAGCGGCTACTCCTAAAGACGCATCCAAATCGCTTATCTTATAATACCAATCAAGACTATCACCTATTACTTTATTTAAGTCACTCTCTTTCATATGCCCAAGAACGCAGAATTTAAATCTCGTTCTTCTTGCATGATTTTATACATGTAAGCAATTGTTCTGTCTGGTGCTGCGCCCTGTTCTACACGATAGGGCCCAGCATTATAAGCCATAATGGCGTCTTCCCAAGATCCCAAGCGATCATACATATCTCGTAAATATCTTAGCCCTAAGGATACATTTGTCTCTGGATTAAATAATTGTTTTATTGTGTGAGTATGAAATGTTGAGCTATTCAGTTGCATTAACCCTACATCTATTGTTCCATTTTTATTAATGTTGGTTGCTTGTGGATCAAAACCAGACTCTGTGTCAATAAGAGCAAGAGCAAGATGAACAGGAACGTTGTATTCTTTTGCTTTTTCAAAAATCATGGCAGTGTAAGAACTCTTATATAGGTATTGAGTCTCTTTTAAAGAGTTATTTACAACACCTCTTATAACTGAAATGTCTGCTTTTCTTAGGTCAACGTGCTGTTCTTTTGTGATAGACTGGGTTGTAGCTCCAAATAAAAAAATAATAGCGCCAAATAAAATAGCAAAACCAATAATAAAATTCTTCATTTTAAAAAATAAAAATGTGCTTTAAACTTATCCCTTAAAGCTTTGTAAGATAAAAAATAATCTTGTAAGTTCCACTTCCAGAAAGTGTTCCAATAGTACAAGAAGAAGTGTCAGTATATATCCCACTTGTAGTGGGAACAATTAAATCGCTTCTGCTATAAACCATATATTCACTACTTAATGTAGCAGAAGTAATAAGACCGGTTACTACTATGGTATCTGAGGCTAATCCACCTGTTCTATGAATTACAATCTTATCAATGAAATAGCCTGCAGGAAATATTATTTTATCTCCCGCAGCAACAGAGGTTAAAGTTGTACCAGCCTCAATTTTTATATTGTCAGATCCTAAAATCTTAGCATATGCAGTAGCCATTAGTAAATCTCCAAAGCAAAATATAACAATAAAATAGCTTTCTTATTGTTTACTAATTAGTAATTGGCTTCTATATGTGAGGAAACTGGTGTGGAAAATGATAAGAAAAAAAGCTTTACTTTTTTTGGATTTAAGCCAAGCATCAAAACTGTTCTTATTGCTCTTGCTGGTCTGTTTGCTATCTCCTTCACTGTTTACACAGGAGACGTCATCTACAACACCCTCACTGGAACCAGTGACAGTAAGCTTACCACAATTATTAAACAGTTACAAGACGATCAAGCTACAGTTAGACAAAATATTAGTGGACTACAAGACGCGCTTAATAGAACTTCAGACAGCGTTATCAGCCTCACAGGGCAATTATCTGCAATTGCAAGCACAGTTGACAATATTGCAACAGTCCAATCAGGAATTAAGCGATCTGTCCAAGACTCTGCAAAGTCAATTGGAATTATTAGTAGATCAGTTGAAGACCTCAAAGGAAACCTTGGTGCAATTAACGAAGGAATTACAAGACTCCAAGGATCAAATAGCAGTTTTGAAAACCAATTACAGCAATTTGGAAACCTCAATCAACAGTTTGAAAACTATATCACAAAGCCTTGAACTCCAAAGAAATTTACTTCTCTGGGGAGTTCCAGTGGCTTTGATAATAGGCTTTGCTGCTGGCTGGTTCTTACATTAAGAATTCATATAAGATGAAACTTTTGCTCTAATGTTATTGGTGATCTTGTAATAAACATTAGTGGTAATTCCCATTTCTTTTTTGATTTCAGAGATAGATAAACCGCGCTTCTTAAGCGTAGAGATCTTGAATTCTTCACTATTCAAGTGCTTTTGTAGATCTTTAATAAAAAGTTCAGCTTTATGCTCATCATCATTTCTAATGAATTCATCTTCTGCAGAAATATGAGCATATTTTACAGAGTCTAGCATATTAGATTCTTCTTCGCCAAAAGACATGATTGGGCTCATTTCTTTATTTCCTTTGAGAGCTTTACGACGATAAGTGCGGCGTAGGTTAGACAAGTAGAAACCATAAGGACCTAGAAACTTCCACTTATCATTCTCAACTTTTTCCATATTTGTATAGTTAAGAGCATCCATAAATGCAACATATGAATCATTCTCAAAATCTGTTTTGAGATTTGCCAGATTGTTAGTGTAAGTCTTATTGTTAATCTTTTCAAGATTCAACCGAAGCTTTGACCAGTGATTATAAACAAAATTCTTATAACGAAAGTATAGTTGATGAGTTGCCTCATCATTTCCTTGCTTTGCAAGTGTAGTTAAGCTGCGATCAGTCATCTTAGAATAGTCCATGTATTCTCCTTGTAGGTCTAATATAATGCAGCCATGGTGAATTGTAAAAAACTTTTATAGTTTTTCTTCTACAAAATTGCCTATTTCATCAATAAATCGTACACGCTTAACACCAAACTCTTTAATAAGTTTCATGCATATGTGACAGGGACGAGAGAAAGATGGAGTGCCGTCATCAAGTTCACGATAAACATACATTGTAAGATTGTTAATGTCATGATGCTTTCTACGTACCAATGCCATGAGCTCTGCATGGCTATTACGCAAGAAGTCTTCTCCCTCTTCATCAATGTCTTGATACTCTGGATGAGTTTTTGAGAAAGTATTGTAACCTTTGCTTACAACATTTTTGCCATTAATTAGAACAGCTCCCATTCTTTTGGATACCATTCGCGCGTTGGAGCTGTTTGAGGATGTTCTGGCCTGTCTAAAACCTAATGCCCATCTCTCTGGCATCTTGTTGTGCATATGTACCTCTACCAAAGTAATATAATACGTGTTTGCACTATGTAAAAAAGAATTTTACACCAGACTGCCATTATTAAGCAGTCTACAGTCTGCCATAAAATGGCAGCTATATAATATCTATAATAGTAATAATATAATATCTATTCTCTTAGGAGACAGCGTCTCCATGAAGGCTTATCATTCTATAAGAAAAATCTTTATGGAAACTTAGAAACCCTTGGTTATATGTATCTACAATAGGAGACTCTATATAAATGAAAGCTACTTTAAATCAGACTTTTTTGGATAGTGTGATTTCAATCAACCGTTATGTGTCAGTTATCAACGGTGTCAATTTGGACCGAAAGAAGATTGTATTTCTCTTCAAGAAATCTGGTGATTCTTCCTTATATTATATCAGCAATGGATTGTTTGCAAAAGCCAGCTTAGGATCACTATCCTGTGATGAAGATGCAAATTATGAAGTTGACTATGAAAAGTTTCTTCATCTAGTTCAAAATTCAAATGGTGACCTGGTAATTGAGGTCACTGATTCTACCATGAAAGTTACCACAGATGTGGCTATTGTGGACTTACTGTGTTCCAAGATTGAAGAAAAAGATCCCACCATGGACATTGTAAATGTGTTTAAGGTTTCAGACTACTCTGAAAATATCTCATTGTCTGAGAATGTTATTGCTGGTATGGCCATGACAAATTCTCTCATTGCTCTTTCCAAGAACAATGCAGGATCTATATTTGACAATAAGGTTATGTACTCAGATAGATCTCAAATTTACACAAAAGATCTTGTTACCAAGTCTAATGTGGGAATTTGTGATGATGGATTGATTCTTCATAAGAATATCTTCTCAGTTCTTACAAACTTCTTTAAGTTTAATAAGAATGATCTTACTCAGGTTCTCTTAAAGAAGAAGCCCAAGACCTCTGACTCTTTTGTGATCTCAGACAACTCTATGGAGCTTTTTATTAGTAATGCTCAGGCTGAGGTTTCTCTTCCTACAGAAGATGATCTTAAATCTATTTGCCCAACTCATCATTCTTTCTCTCTTTCAAAAGAGGCTCTTGATGAACTGGTAGCATTCTTTTCTGGATTCTTTGTGGGCAACTCCTGGAAGCCGCTAACTTTTGTAAATAAAGACGGTGAACTTGAGGTTGAATATTCTGTACCGTCTGTAACTAATATCTCTAGAAAGGTTGGTCCACTAAATCCCGGATCTGCCTGGACCAAGTTTGTGATTGACTCAGACTCAATCAAGAACTTTGTTTCAAAGCTTCAAGGTGAATTTGAATTCTATGTGGAAGAAAAGAAGCTAGGCATTCTTGTAAAGAATGGAACAGACAATATTGTATTTGCAAAGTTGGTATAAATGAACATTTCTAATGAATACACCACCGAAAAACCGCCCACAGAAAAAGAGCTAATACGTCTTCAAAATGAGTGGATTGAGAGTGGTCGTACTCAAGAGAAATTAGATCCTTTTTTTACAACCATGACAGCTTATGCCAGATCTCTTGCCCTTAAAATAAATAAGGGCAAAGTATATCTTGCACCATCCAGAGTCATGGAGATTGCTTATGATTCTACACTTAAAGTCTTTGATAGATATGATAAAGATCCAGAGTTTAAAGTAGAGATGTCTTTTGCTGGCTGGATTAAGTATCCTATACTTGAACAACTTTACGGCAGCAAGCAAAGAAAGCTTGATAGAATTGTAAGCTTAAATACCATGATTTCATATGATAATGAAATGGAGCTTATTGATATACAAGAAAAGCTAAAGTTTACCTCAATTAGCTCTTCAGACTATGAAAAGAATTCCACAAATGATCTTAATGAAATTATTCAAACTATAATGTCAGTGTTTAATGAGATGAAGACTGAGCTGCCTTATCGTCTTCAAATTTTGTTTAAGATTGGTTTGCTACTCTGGATGAGACGTCCTAAGAGTCGTTTCTCTATACCTAGATTTATAAAGACATTCTTTTCTGAACAAGAAGAAATGCTTTTTGAGATTTTTATGCTAGAAGTTCGTAATAGGATACATGAGTCTTGAACTAATTACTTAACTATGTTGAGGTATTTAAATGACGATTTATGCTAAGCAATTTATTCAAGAAGCATTTGGAAAAGGTACAAACCTTCATAGTACTCATGCTGAAGATTTGGTTCATTTGGGTGGAAAGTTTGGTGTAAATTGGTTATTGGAAACTCTAAAAAATATATTCTCTGATTTGCAATCAGAGAATCAATCTAGTATTACAAAATCTGTAAAAATTGACGGTGCTCCAGCTGCCATGTGTTTTATGAGTTTTCCAGGTCTTGAGGGGCCTGGAGTTGCTACCAAAGGCCTATTTGCTAAAAATCCCAAGTATGCTAGAACTCCTGAAGATTGTCAAGTTCTTTATGGCCACGCTCCAGATCTTGTTAGAAAAATGCAAAAACTTTTGCTATCAATTCCTAATATGGGTATACCTGAGGGTGAAGTTTGGCAGGGTGATTTTCTTTATGATAGTGAATCATTAAGCACTGAGATGATTGGCGGAGAAGAGTGCTTGACTTTTCAGCCCAACACCATTATATACGCTGTTCCACTAGACTCTGCACTAGCAGGTGATATAGCTAATTCTGATATTGGCATTGCATTTCATACGCGATATACTGGAACTATTGATAATGCTAAAGCAAACTATAACGCTAAAGTATCTGAATTAAATCCCACGCCTGGTGTGTTTATGACAGATCCTTACATACCATCTCTTTCTGGAAAAGTTAAATTCTCTTTGGAAGAATCCAACTACATCAATGAGCAATTATCAGTTTGTGAAGAGATTATTAGTTCATTAGATATTGAAGATATTATACAAAATGAAAACTTTACTATGTTATTTAGCACTTATCAGAATACTCTTGTACGTCAAGGAACTCAAGTTGTTGATCCAAAAGAATTCTATAATGGATTTAATTCTTGGCTAAATAATAGAGTACAAAAAGAAATAGATTCTAAAAAAACAGAAAAAGGAAAAATAGACACTCAACAAAAATTTGATTCCTATCTGTCTTTAGCTCAAGATACAAGAATAGTTATGATTGTAGAGCTAATAAATATTCTTACCAATCTTAAATCTAAGTTTATAGAAAAGTTAAACTATTTAGGTCAATTTAAAACGTATTTAAAAACTTTAGACGGAAATATTATGACAACCAATCAAGAGGGTTTCATGATCTCTGATCAAGAAGGAAATGCTGTTAAGCTTGTGGATAGAGGAGAATTTAGTAAGATGAATTTTGATCCTAATATTTTAAAAGGCTGGCAAAAGAATGCAGAAGCTACTATATCAGAATCTGTTAAAGAGTTTTTAGAGGTGTATAGCTTTGATGACTTAAAAAATGTTGTTAATAATAAAGGTCTTCCAATAAGAACACAAACTTCAAAGTCTTTGACCGTTGAAGTGCCAAAGCCAGAAAGAACCACTATCACAAAAGATCTTGCATCTGAATTAATTTCAAATGATACTCCTCCAGAATCAGAGATTTCTTTGTTAAGAAAAGATAAAGATATTAAGATAGATAAGTTTACAATTGCAACCAAACCGTTAGGATCTCTAGAAGGAAATAAAGGACATACTTTTGAAGATAATGTTTTAGATGTTTTAAAACTAAAAGAGCTTTCAGAATATTCACAAGAGCCATGGGCTCAAGAGCTATTACATCTTTTAACAGTTTCTGAGCTAGACTACACTGAAGAAGACGTTGAAAAAGTTGGTGGATTAAATGTAAGAAGACCTATTAACTGGTCATCAGAAAATCTTGTTCCGCTACCAGAGGGTGCTAAGTTTGGAGACTTTATTGCAATTGGAAGAGCCTTATCTGACATTAACATTTATGGCGATGGTGGTCCAGAAGATATTCTACCTATCTCTGTAAAATACGGATCTAGTTTGGCATTTTTAAATTGTGGTTTTGGATCAGTTAAAGGAAATTCTGATATATGGAAAAATAATTTTAGAAAATTTTTCTCAATTATTTCGCCTGATATTAATATAGATAGAGCTCTTCAAGCATTTGATACCAATAACGCGGTGACATTATCAAAAGAAATAGACAATGAAATAGTTTTAACCAATCCACCATTTGTTACAGATTTTATAAATCATGCCATTGGTGAAGGATATCTTTACGTACATAATAAGCATGTATTTTTTATGAGCACAGAAAAAAGAATGCTCTTGTCTGCAAATCCAAGAATTAAGTATGTAATTTATCCTGTTGCGCCAAGCGATGGATTTGAAATCGCACTTGAAACTGATGGTATGACAGTTTCAATTAAAGTAAGAGATAAAGTTGGAAGACCTGGTGGTGCTCCAGCAATGATGTTGGAAAAATACAAATTTAAAGAATAAAAAAGGAGCCTCGCGGCTCCTTTTTGATTTACTAAGCTGTCTTAGTTCATCTTTTCAATTTGAACATAGACATTAGTGTTTCCAACACCAATCAAATCGCTGTGTACATAATAGGTACGAGCGGTTCCACCTGCGGCAACTCCCCACTTTCCACCAGTTACTACAGCTGATGTGTAGTTCTTGAGTGTGTGAGCAGCGTAGGCTCCCATTGTGGTTCGAGCCATTACATCTACAGGAAGAACTCCAGTTGTGAGGTTTGTTCTTGTAATGGTCTGACCGGTGAGGCTGGTTGTTACTACAGCAGGAAGATCACTTGTGTTAGCAGGATTGCTCTTCCAGTTAATAATACCAGTTGCAGTGCTATAATCAGTAAGAACAATACCAGCAGTTGCAGCAAGTTCAGCAGCCTTGGCTCCACCGGGTCCAAACTCATTCCAGATATGCAAAACAGTTTCTGCAACAGTAGCAGTGGCACTGATTTGAGTAACTGCAGCAACTCCACCAAGGGAGAATACAGTGGAAACGTGAGTTGATGTTCCGGAGACAGTAAACTTACCAAGCTGATTAATAGCGGGGGTTGTGCTGATTGACACTGCATTGGCTGAAACTGTAGCAGCAATCTGTTCAGCAATTACGCTAACAATATAATAGCCAGGCTTTATAATAAATGAGTCATTCTGAGAAAGATTAGTGATTACAAATCTTGACTTTCCATCTTTTTTTGCTTGTACCATAATGTATTACCTTTTTTAGGTTTAAACAGTGTTGTAATAAAGGAGAAAATTGCTTTTCTCCTTTATTTACATTATGAATTAACCTAAAATTCCTTTCTTAAGAAGATTTTCAAAGTCAAGCTTTTCAGTAAGACCTTTCTTTGAAGGCTTGCTGTTGTCAGGATAACCAGCGGGTTTGGAAGCTAGTGAGCTAGCACCAAGTGAATCAGCACCAGGCATTCCTTCCTGATTGTGCTTTACCTTATGACCGTCACCAGCTTCTTTTCCCCAAATAGCTCCTGATCCGTTCTGAGCACCCTTAACTTTCCAAGCCATTACTTCAGCTTCTCTCTTGCTCTTGGCAATCTTGGCCTTGATGGCTTCAACTTTCTTGCTGCGATCAGACTTGGTAGCTTCAGTCTTGGAAATAGTGTCATCATCTTCACCAATAAGACCAGCAACATTCAACCAGCCAACATAAGGACCCTGGTTGTCAACATGCAAATCAGCCATGGGAGTAGAATCATCTTCATTCATGCTCTTGCGAAGATTGGCAAGCTTCTCTCTGCGTGAGAGAACTTTTTGGCGAACTGATTCAAGAACTTGATCAAGATCTTCATCTTCCATTTCGTCTTCAACAGCAGCACCAGCAAGCTGATCAGCTGCGCCCTGAAGAGCGTCAACAAGATCACCAACCGTGGCAGGCTCTGCAAGTCCCTTGCCCTCTTTGTCTTCCATGTCCTCATCATCTTCCATGGTCTCTTCTTCAGGAGTTTCGCCCATCTCATGATCAGCAAGATCTTCTTCTTTAAGATTTCTAAGTTGAGCAATCTTTTCCTTGATAGCCTTGATACGAGCAGCCTTGCTCTCTGGCATAATGGCAGCTTCAATATCAGCAGCAAATCCAACATCGCTCATTTCTTCATTAGGAACTTCTTGAGGAGTACCAGGCATCTTACCAGCTCCGGTAGGTCCTTCCATTCCAATTGATCCATCTTCATTCTCAAACTGGCGCTTGAGGTTTCTCTTAAGAACGGCAAGTTGTACTCGGTCCTTGAGAGCAAGTTTCTTACCGGCCTTGGTGGCGCGGGCTTCTTTTATCATTAGAGTCTCAAGTAGATTGAGCTCTTGTTCTGTTAGTGTATTCATACTGTTTCCTTTTTTTGATTCATTCATAGCATTTTTTCTCCACAATGTTTACAAACCTTATCTTTCATTCCTAAAGGTTCTCCACAAGATGGGCATGTGCTAGAACCAAACAGTTCATTTTCTTCAGATTTTTGAAAGCATATAGAACAAAGCTTATCATTGTCGTTGACTTTAGCTCCGCATTCATCACAGACTTTATTTCCACGACCGTCTTTAGCAGGCCTATCTTCATCATAAGCTTCGTTTATCTGTTTGTAAAGATTCTTGGCTTTTTCGTTTATTTTGTTTTTCTTCCACGCTCGAAATGCTTCAATTACTTGTTGTTCTTCAGCATTTTGAGGCATAGCCCCAATTCCTTGAACGCCATTTCCAGCGCCCGGACCAACTCCACCAGTCACCTGAGGAGGAGCTCCAGTTAGATTGGAGTTTACATCATTTCCCACTCCGCCGTCGTACATATTTCCGCCCATTGCCTGCTGAAGAGCTTCAATAGGAACATAGAGAGGAACCATGCCAGGAGGAACTTGAGGAGATGCACCCATATCATCACCGGGTGGTGCCATTTCAGACTCACCTTCAGGAGCGGGAGCAGCAGGACCACCACCAGCCACGTCTTGTGGAGGCATAGCCATTGCGCTAGGATCTTCTTCAGTCAAAAGCTGTTCATATAAATACAGAGCCTTTGCTTTGCTAGATACTTTCATTTAATATCCTTTATAAATTTTTTCGCATCTCAAAGCCAAGAGATTACTAGGCTTCTTTCCAAGACACTCATATTAATATATAGTTAGTTATTAGACAACAAAAGGACCCTCACGGGTCCTAATGTATTATACAAGTTACATTTAAGAGTTAACTGTAATTTATATGTTACAGTTGTACTTTTGTAAGTTTTTTTACTCCAACCAAAGATAAGTAATAAGCTCCAAAAAGAACAGCTGAATAAACAGTATCACTCATTATAGTATTCTTAAAGAAAGGAATTGCTGCCACATAGCATTGCATTAAACCGTCCCATGTCATGGCGTACATGCTAGGCCATGCAGGAATTAAATTAATCCAGGTCACAAAATTAGATATGATAAAAAATGTTAATGAAGCTGCAGGAATTGTTGCAAGAGTAACCAATGGATTCTTAGATTTATTCATGAAGCCATAAAGAATAATTGGTAAAAATGCCAAATATACCGCTGGGCTTCCTGAAAGATATTGATACACACTTAGGCCATATGTATTGGTTAGCGCAAGAATTACATCGCTAAGCGCTAGACCTGCAAAAGGTATAAACCATCGTGAATTTCCTGCTAGCATTGTTCCAGCAAAAAGAGCAATTGCGCCTATTGGAGAAAAGTTGTCTGCCACATGAAATATCCTTGCAACTATAGCCAGGAAAATAAGAGATAAAGATATTACCACAGTCACATTGGACTGCTTAGAGAAAAATGATTGCACGTCGACCTCCACATCGATTAGTGATTTTTCAGGTCTGACTTTTTATGACAGTCGGCGGAGGCCGGCGCTGAATTCCACAGCTTTCTGATTAATAGTTAGTAAGCTACTATTTAGATAGGAATATAACATAAGATATGTCAGACATTAAAATTGTTCAAAATACTTCAGTGATTCTTGATGATCTCATGGCCGGAGATATGTCTACTCTTTCCAGAGAGCAGCTTAAAAACTTTGATTTTAATAAAATTCAACTGGCGCTAGACTATCTGGTAAATAATGAAAATCTTTCAGAGGCCAAAAAGCTTCACTATATTGGAAATTCTTGGAAAATCTTTTATAAGCGTAAACCACCAACTCCTGAAGAGTTTATGACTGAAGAGTGGATAGGTCCACTTGCAGAGCATACTTATCCACGAGTAAAACAAACATTCTTGGATTTTATGAATCCTACAACGCCTTATCGCAATCTAATTCTATACCCGCATATGGGATGGGGAAAAACGTACGCTGCTATGTTTATGTCACTCTATTGTGATACGCATATTGCGTTAATGAGAAACGCTAAAAGATATCTAGGCTTGAACCCTGCATCTCCAATAGCCCGAGCATTTTTATCATTTTCAATTGAAAAAGTCCAAGAAACGTTACTTGAGCCATTTCTTCTTGCTCTTGAAAATAGTCCAATGTATGAGAAGGTTCATACACGAGACGGCATGGCCAAAAGAGAAGCAGAACAAGCTCATAACAATCAGATAGATAAAATATTCTGGACCACAGCTTCTCCTAGCTCTCATATTCACATATCCAATGGAACTCAAATTAAAATTGTTTCTAGCTTACACAGACTTCTAGGTCTAAATCTGGTGGGTGGTGCAGTTACAGAGCTCTCTCACTTTAGAGAGGCCGGAATGACAGACGACTATATCATGGATACATTTTGGGAACTTAGAAACCGCGTTCAGGTTCGTACCATGAAAGGTAATTATTGGGGAAGAGTTATCCTAGACTCGTCTCCTGATGATATAAGCGGAGCTGTTGATCAGTATATAAATGGTAACGCAAAAGAAGATCACACCAATATGATAGTACGTGGATCCATGTGGGAGTGGTCGCCAGAAAATCATGACATGAATAATTTATTTCCTATCTATAGAGGTGGAGCAGGGCGTCCTCCTCAAATACTAGAAGACTCAGAAATAAATAATTTTGATGTTAGTCAGGTTCTTTGGGTTCCTGGAGACTTAAAAAACTCATTTAAGAATAATCCAGTAAAATCCCTAAGAGACCTGGCTGGGCTACCATCTGGTAGTCAGGCTCGTTTATTTATGAATTATGAAAGCATTGATAGCTGTTTTTCAACCAAATTAAAAAATCTTTATACCTATATTACTGCATCAACCAAAGATGATCCAAAAGATCTCATATGGAATAAAGTGCACTCTCAATTCTTTAAAAATGATGGGCTAAAAGTTTCTTTCTATTATAAGCCACATCTTCCACGAGCAATACACATTGACTCTAGTACAACAGGAGACATAACTGGTATTGCAGCTACTCATGTGGAAAAGAATGCAGATACCGGTGAGATAATGTTTATAACTGACTTCAGTATTGCAATTGCTCCTGATGGAGGAAGAATAAGTCTTGATGCTGTAAAATTCTTTATTGAAGATTTAAGAAATAAAGGTCATATGAATATTGCTCAAGTCTCATATGACACATTTCAATCAGAGGCATCAGTTCAATATCTTGAAAGTCGTGGCTTTAATATTGCCAAGCTATCAGTAGACAGATCAACTGAACCGTATTATCACCTATACTCTATGGTAGAGTCCGGGAGATTTAAGATGGGAAGAAACATATTCTTTAAGAATAATTTAAAATCTTTAGAAATTGTAAAAAGAAACAAAACAGGATCTCCTAAAGTGGATCATACTAATGGTCCAATACCTGATCCGCATGGCGATTCTGCTTGGGAAACTAGCATTATTGGAATGAATGCAAAAGACGTATCTGACGCTGTATGCGGATCAGTATACGCTGCAAACATGATTTTGGCTCCACTAGGAGCTCCTGAGATCTGGAATGAAAGCCATGAAGGAATTCTTAGTAAAGATCTTGCAAAACAAAATTTGCAAGATTTTATGGACAAAATGGGAATAGGAATAGCTATGTAGCTGCGCTTTTATTGGTGTATACCAGGCCACGTACTTTATGAAAGCCACGAGCTAGAGATGCAGAGCAATAATCAGCATGGCCTTGAAAGATACAAAACTGACAAGCATAACTAACAGTAGGCTTCCATTCAGTTTCTTCAGCAATAGAATCAATAGTTTGAAGAATAGAATCTTTGCTGATATCCACATCAGAGAACTTAAGCTTAATAGACTTAAGAGTCTCAAGTGGAGAAGATTTGTACTTGGCATAAGGATAGTAAATATACACAGTAATCTTTTGCAAAAAGTCTTTGATAGGAACCTGAGGAGCATATTTGGCATGAACAGCCATGACATAAACTGAAAGCTGCAGGTCATGATCACCAGTGCCAGACTTGGCAGTCTTGTAATCAAGAACAATGTATTCATCGCCACGAATAAGAACCAGGTCTAGTACACCTTGAAAGCTTGCACCATCCAGGGAGAATTCAACTTTTTCTTCAGTATGAATCTGATCAAAGTTTCCACCCACAACAAATTCTTTCCAGAATACTTTAAAATTGCCAAAAGCAGCCTCAAGCTCAGGCAGATTGATAGAGTCAATATCAAGCTTTTTACCATAATTTTCATATTCACGAAGCTTGGTAACCCACTGGTCAAAAGATAAAGATTCATTATCACGATAATGTTCAGCAATATAATGAAACGCAGAGCCTTTGGTAGTATGAGGACTGGCCCAATCAGCTTTAACACCAACATTATAGTTGAGATTGTATTCATTTTTGCATTGGTGAAACTTTTTAATACGTGATGCTGACCAGACAATATTTTTCATATGTCTAATATAACATGAGCCAAAGAGAATGTAAAAAAGTTATTTAACTTTTTTGCTAGAATGACAAAATAACAAAAAAGGAGCATTTCTGCTCCTTCTAAGTTGTTGTCTGGTATATACTTATTTTTGATCAAACTGACGAAACCGCGCAGGATGATGAAATCGCGCTAACGCCGTATGGTACTACAGCCCTAGGCTTTCTGTGAGGTATGAGAGCTCTTGGTACATAATTGTAGCAACTTTCTTTTCACTAAGACCACTAAAACCACTATGTGACTCATAAATGTCTTTAAGAACTGAAGTTAATTCACTCTTGTCTACAACCTCAAGCAACTCACCATTGCAATTGTCATTTACCATTTCAATAACTGAATTCCAGGTTTTAACCACTGTTTCTTTGGCCATGTGTCTGGCCTTTGAAGAGGTAACTTTTACTGGATCACCATGATAATTCTTAGGATCTAGTCCATCAACTCCAGAGTCTGCAGGATTTCCTTTTCTGCCATAAGTTTCTGCTTTTTGATGAGCTTCTTTTTCGCCTACTCCATGATCATATTCAAGATCTATTCCGGGATATTTATCTTCATAGTCTTCAGATGTCATTGGATCATCATAATCTTGTTCATCAGAGACATGATCAGGCATTAGGCCTGGTTCATCATATGCAGTGTTTGGATCATCATATAGTCCTTCTTGAAGAGCACGTTTAGCTTGCTCAAAAATACTAAGACTATTTTTTTGTGAAGAAGCTTTCATGGCAGCAGAGGCAAGACCGGCTGCGGTGTCACCATCAATCTCTTCTCCAGTAGCACTTTGTGCTGCTTTTTCAGC
>Ga0304729_1000113_pt1 | contig 53351 bp, 46 predicted proteins | sample C_131016_MF_Meta_FD_190475 | JGI IMG/M metagenome (GOLD analysis project Ga0304729, IMG submission 190475) | Freshwater microbial communities from Lake Croche, Canada to study carbon cycling - C_131016_MF_MetaG (v2) (version 2) | ecosystem: Environmental > Aquatic > Freshwater > Lake | place... | reverse complement strand
GCGCCAACCACTCAACATAAAAATGGGTTTTAGCCATCACATTACGTTGATACAAGGTATGCAACATTGCATGACCGGTTCGGTCAGCTGCGGCACAAGCACGTTGCACTGGTTTTTCACCATAATTTGCCGTGTGTCCGCCAAAGGGGCGCTGATAAATAGTGCCATCCGGATTGCGATCAAAGGGCATGCCAAAGTGTTCGAGTTCATACACGACCTTAGGCGCCTCACGGCACATAAACTCAATCACATCTTGATCGCCTAACCAATCGGAACCCTTCACCGTATCGTAAAAGTGATAGTGCCAATTATCTTCGCTCATATTGCCTAGAGCAGCGCCAATGCCGCCTTGCGCAGCAACAGTATGAGAACGAGTGGGAAACACTTTGCTTAAAACTGCTACATCAAGCCCAGCTTCAGCGAGTTGCAGTGAGGCACGCATACCAGAACCACCAGCGCCAACAATCACAGCGTCAAAACGACGTCGAGGTAAGGCTTTTTGAATATCTGTCATCTCACACTTTCCACAAAATTTGAATAGCGTAAGCAGTACAAGCGATCAACCACAGTGCAGTAAGGGCTTGTAAAGTTAAGCGCGCTCCCACGGGTTTGATGTAGTCCATCCAAATATCACGCATACCGACCCACGCATGATAAAAAAGACTAAGAAAAGCCAGTAATGTCAGGAGCTTCATAAATTGGTTACTGAACAAGCTAGCCCAAGCGGTGTAATTGGCCCCGCCATTGATGAGATAGTCACCCAATAAAATCAAAGTGAAGACCACCATGATGACCGCAGTCACGCGCTGTATTAACCACTCTTTAAGACCGTAGTGCGCACCAACAACAATGCGACGCGGACCAACGTTATAGATTGACATCCTGTTCCTTGTCTTAAATCAAACCAAATAATTTTGCGCCCAAAATCAGCGTAAGCGAAAGACTAATTATCAAAACCCCAATTGCCGAACGATTGGCAGGCACCTTATCAATTCCAATTTCACGATCTAACAGCAGATAACGAATGCCAGCAAAAAAATGATGTAAAAAACTCCAAATCAAACCCAAGAGCACCAATTTCGCCAGAGGGTTCGCAACAATGGCTTGGAATTTTTTATAACTGAGCTCTGAAGCTAGACTCTGATCCAATAAATACAACAAGAACGGCAAGCATAAAAATAAAGCCGCGCCACTAATGCGATGCAAAATCGAAACCTTCCCTGCCCAAGGCAGGCGGTAATGAATTAACTGCGCTAAACCAATATTGCGATAGACCGGCTTGGGTCGCGAGTGGTGCAGATCCTGTTGGGTATCAGGCATGGTTTATCTCAATTCAATTGTGAAGAGTAAAAACAAAAATGTTGTATCGCAACATATTTTAGTTGAAAGCGGAAAGGCTTGGGTTTTTTTCAACATTGGGCCTTAACTTAAGGTATTTTCATAGTGTTGAGAGCTTGTTTCATAGCGGGCAAGGCGAATTTCAACCGGTTTGTTGCCATAAGTGTATGAAACCCGCTCAACCAATAAAATCGGGGCTCCTAAGGTGGTATTTAAGCGCTGAGCACAAATCGAGTCACTCGTAACCGCTTTGATTTTTTCCGTTGCGCGCACCATATGGGTGGCAAAAGCAGATTCATACAGGGCATACAGTGGCCCATCCCAGGCCTGCAAGGTAGCGAGGTCAAGTCCTTTAAAACGCGAGCTTGGTAACCAAATTTGCTCAAAGACGATCGCTTTGCCCGCAAAAGTTTGAACTCGCTCAATTTCAATGAGATTCTCGCCTGTGTTGATTTTTAAAGCGCGCGCCATTAAGGCGGAGGCTTTCATTTTTTTGCAGCTCAGAAAGTGATTTTTTAACACCATTGGCAGGCCACTGTCGGGTGCTAAGCGCAAAAAGCGAAACTGCTGCCGCTCCTCGAGGTGGGTAGCAACAAAGGTGCCCTTACCTTGCTTGCGAATTAACAAGTTTTGCGTGGTCAACTCATCAATTGCCTTGCGCACGGTGCCTTGACTCACCTCATAGCGAGCAGCCAACTCAAATTCACTGGGAATAACTTCCCCGGGTTGCCATTCTCCCGCTTGCAAACTGGCGAGCAACATCGCTTTAATTTGCTGATAAAGCGGGCTGAAGGTGGCTAAAGAAGTTAAATTGGCACTCAAGATGGCTCCAACAAAAAACTATTTAGGGCTGTCAAACGCAGAAAAAAAGCGGTTTTGAGGTCTTATAGAAGACATAGTTGACAGTGTAATGGGGGAATCCCTAAACTTAAAGGGATAATAGAAGTAATTTTTAACCCTCATCTGGAGTTTTAGTAATGGCAAAAGCACCTATGCGCGTCGCGGTTACCGGCGCCGCCGGCCAAATTGGCTATTCCCTGCTATTTCGTATAGCTAATGGCGACTTATTGGGCAAAGATCAACCCGTCATTTTGCAACTCCTTGAAATTCCTGATGAAAAAGCGCAAAAGGCACTGGCAGGTGTGATGATGGAGCTCGATGATTGCGCCTTCCCCTTGCTAGCGGGAATGAGTGCCCATAGTGATCCGCTGACGGCGTTTAAAGATGTTGATATTGCTATGCTGGTGGGAGCCCGTCCGCGGGGTCCAGGCATGGAACGCAAAGATTTGCTATCGGCTAACGCCCAAATTTTTACAGCACAAGGTAAGGCGCTTGACGCTGTTGCCAAGCGCACAGTCAAGGTCTTGGTAGTGGGCAATCCCGCTAATACCAACGCCTATATTGCGATGAAATCAGCGCCTGGCTTGCCGGCTAAAAACTTTACTGCGATGTTGCGCCTTGATCATAACCGCGCACTTTCTCAGTTGGCCGCGAAAATGGGTAAACCAGTCGCTGAAGTTGAAAAATTGATTGTCTGGGGAAATCACAGTCCCACAATGTATCCAGACTATCGCTTTGCCACCATTAACGGCGAGTCGGTAGAAAAATTAATTAATGATCCCGCTTGGAATAAGGATGTTTTCATTCCTACCGTTGGGAAACGCGGCGGCGCCATCATTGAAGCGCGCGGCCTATCTTCTGCAGCCTCGGCTGCAAACGCAGCAATTGATCACATGCATGATTGGGTCCTTGGTACTAACGGTAAATGGACCACCATGGGTATTGCTTCAAAAGGCGACTATGGTATTCCAGCAGACGTAATTTATGGTTTCCCCGTGATTTGTGCAAATGGGGAATATCAATTAGTTGAGGGTTTAGCCATTGATGAATTTTCACGTGAACGCATGAACCATACCCTCAATGAATTACTTGAAGAACAAGCAGGCGTAAAGCACTTACTCAATTAAGGAAAACAACATGAAAAAAACCGCGCTGGTACTCCCCCTCAAAATGACACTGGCCAGTATCGCTTGCTTGGCTGCATTTACGAGTCAAGCACAAAGTCTGCGCAATTCTTCACCCTTCTCTTGGACCTGCAGTAATGGAATGGAAATAAAAACTTCAGGTACTGCAGAAAATTTGACCTTAGAGTGGAACTCGCGAAGCTTTGTGATGAATAAAGAGACCTCATTGCCAGGCAGCTTGCGCTATAAAAATATGGATACAGGTCTCGACCTTGTCGTGCTGGGAAATAAAGCGATGCTCTTTAATATTAAAAGTGGTGTTCGCCTAGCTGACTTTTGCCAAACCGCTGAAATGAAAGGCGGTAAAGAACCCCATTTATTTACTAAAGTCGAATAAGGTTAATGAAATAAAGGTTGTTGGGTAGGTGAGTCTTCTGGCATTTCAGCATGCACTACCTCACCCTGACGATCTGGGAATAAGGGTGCCCCACAGTCATCACACAATTCGGGTGCAAACAAAACTGCGTGTCGAAAGACGTCCTCAATTCCAGCATCCCGCAGTGCGTCACAAATTTCTTTAATTGGGCTTTCATCGTTTGAGACATCATTTAACGCGTCATTAGCAACATGTTCGCGATCATATAAGGGCCAGATCACGCCATAAACTACGTCGGCTGAGCCTTTCACACTAAACGCCAAACGATATTCATCAGCCTGCTCTTCGCCAAAAGCCCCAACTACACACGATAAGCCCGCAGGAATGATGCTCAACGCCGATTCTAAAAAGTTCACCGCAGCGCGAATACTCAAAGGCCTAACTTGCTTATCTGCTAGACGGCAATTGGTGAAATACGCTTCGGGCAAAAGCAAATCGAATTCGCAGCCTGGAAATAAACTGGCAATCGGCTCATGCATGGCCGCTTGCCACTCGACTAAACTTACCCCCCGCTCTTGTCGTGCAGGATTTTCAGCCTGCCAACAAAATAAGGGTTTGCCGGCAGGGGCGGCAATCACAGCAACAATAAAGCGTGGATCAGCTAATACCGCAATCGTTTCCGACATGCCACGCATCTCTAATTTCATCTCGCTAGCAGAAACTGCTGCCGACGATAACGCTTCAAGCAAAATGCGAGTTTGACAATGCGAATGGGGCATTTGGTCAATGCTATATAACCAAGGCACAATTGCTAAGCGCGTATCGTTCGCAGCAATCGAACGTTGCAAGGCTAACGCAGTTGCCTCGATAATTTGCACAGGCAAAGCGCCCGATGGGATTTGATAGCGGGTGTGCGCCACAATCGGCATGGCAATTAACAGTGCATCCCAACTCTGACCTTCGTATTCAAGCGTCAGTGACTCAGCCAACGTTTCAGCATTATCGGCCAAGACTTCAAAAGCAACGGTATTAATTTTAAATGTTTGATCTAATGCCGCATCAATGACATTTTGATTTTGGCTTTTTAGTAGGCGCGCTAAACGTTCAAGTAGACGCACCTCCCAAAACTCATCCTCAATGCGACTGCCCGATGCCGCGAGGGAAATTGCATCAGCCACCAAGCGGTCTGCTTCGGGCGAAGAACGTTGTGAGGATTTTGAACGATAGACAGCCATAATAAAAAGCCTTAATTTTTTTCTGCGCGATAAAAAACCGGTTGTAATGGCTTTGATGCTGCTGCATTGTAGCGATATCCAGCCAAATTGAATTGTTTTAAATCAGCAGCGTCGGTAAGCCGATTTTCAACCACAAAACGCGTCATTAAACCGCGTGCCCGTTTTGCGTAAAAAGAAATAATTTTGTATTGCCCTGCTTTCGCATCCTTAAAAACCGGCGAGATAATAGGGCAATCGAAGTCCGCAGCTTGTAATACCTTAAAGTACTCTGCAGATGCCAGGTTCAGTAAAAAAGGATTTTTTTGGCTAGCAAGGCTTTTTTTCAGTTCCTTGGTAATCCGCTCACCCCAAAACTCATACAGATTTTTTCCCCGCACATTTTTGAAGGCAGTGCCCATTTCTAAGCGATAAGGCTGCATTAAATCAAAGGGCTTGAGCACGCCATAAAGCCCAGAAAGAATCCGCACGTGGTCTTGAGCAAAATCTAAGTCCTTAGCATTTAAAGTACTGGCATCCAAACCGTCATATACGTCGCCCGCAAAGGCAAAAATGGCTTGCTTGCTATTTTCGGCAGTAAATTTGCTCGACCATTCGCGATAGCGCCCGACATTTAAGGCCGCTAACTGGTCTGATAAACCCATTAACTTCGCCAGCTGTTGGGGCGAGAGGATCTTTAAGTCGGCAATTAATTTTGCAGATTCAGGTACAAACTGGGGTAGCGTGTGCTTTTTCAGCTTCACTGGGGTTTGGTAATCTAATGATTTGGCAGGAGAAAGAATGATCAGCATGGCACAATTTGGTTATGAAGATTCAAGATTCCCCCTATTCTAGCGACAGCGCCCTAAATGCAGAAAATTCTGCTCGAATTGCGCCCTTTCCCTCACGTCTGCCGCAAGTGGGGACGACCATTTTTACGATTATGTCGGCACTTGCCAGCGAATCAAAGGCGATTAATTTAGGCCAAGGTTTTCCCGACTTTCCTTGCGATACCGAACTGATCTCGGCAGTTAGCGCGGCGATGTTGGCTGGTCACAATCAATATCCACCCATGGCAGGTATTCTTGAATTGCGCCAAGCGATTGCCGAGAAAATACTTGCCTTGTATGGCAAAAGTTATTTACCAGAAACAGAGATCACCATTACTGCAGGAGGAACGCAAGGTATTTTGACTGCGGTGCTCTGCTGTGTTCACCCTGGCGATGAGGTTATTTTGCTCGAGCCAGCCTACGATAGCTATCAACCGGCGGTTGAACTAGCAGGTGGCAAGCCGATTGGTCTTGCTCTCCAAACGATCCGTGACCAGAATGGTCAAGTGACTTCTTATGAAATTCCCTGGGAGCAACTAAGTCAGGCTATCAATCAAAAAACCCGCCTCATCATGATTAACTCGCCGCATAATCCTACGGGCATGGTGTGGAGTAGTGCCGACTTAGATCGCCTAGCAACACTACTTGCAAATACCGATATCTTAGTTTGTAGCGACGAAGTATATGAACATATGGTTTACGATGGACAGGCTCACCAAAGCGTTGCCAGTCATCCACAATTAGCTAAACGTAGCTTTCTGATTTCGAGCTTTGGCAAAACATATCATGTTACTGGCTGGAAAATTGGCTATGTAGCCGCGCCTGCCGAGCTTACGCATGAATTTCGTAAGGTTCATCAATTTAATGTCTTCACGGTAAATACGCCAGTGCAATATGGTATTACCGAGTATCTAAAGACGCCCGCACACTATCAAAATTTACCCCGTTTTTATCAAGCTAAACGGGATTATTTTCGCGCGGGATTAGCTAATACACGCTTTCAGCTCTTGCCTTGTCCTGGCACTTATTTTCAATGTGTGGATTATTCCGCCTTATCCGTGCCCGAAGCAAAATTGAATGAGAGTGATTTTTGCCGTTGGCTAACGACTGAAATTGGAGTTGCAGCCATTCCGGTTTCAGCGTTCTATGCCAAGCCACTAGATTCAGGCGTTGTACGTTTCTGCTTTGCTAAGCAGACCGAAACTTTAAAAAGCGCATTATTACGACTCCAGCAATTGTAAAATCAAGCAATCACTTTAAGGGAATCAAGATGGTAAAGAAACACGCACCCATGGAAGTCTATAGCTGGCCAACCCCCAATGGGCACAAGATCCATGTGATGATGGAGGAATGTGGCTATCAATTAGGTCGTGATTGGGATGCTTATGCTGTCGATATTGGCAAAGGCGATCAATTTAATCCTGATTTTTTAACAATTAGTCCTAACAATAAAATTCCCGCTTTAGTCGATCCGCACGGACCCGATGGTAAGCCAATTCACCTCTTTGAATCGGGCGCCATTTTGCTCTATCTCGCTGGCAAAACAGGCCGCTTTCTGCCGAAATCAACTCGTGATAAATATGTAGTCATGGAATGGTTGATGTTTCAAATGGGGGGTGTTGGACCAATGTTAGGACAAAACCACCACTTTCGTCTCTACGCACCTGAAAAAATTGACTACGCAGTAAACCGCTATACCAATGAAGCTAAACGCATTTATGGTGTAATGGATCGACAGCTTGCCAAGCATCCATTTATTGCTGGCAAGGAATACACGATTGCCGACATTGCAACTTATCCTTGGACCCGTAATTGGAAAAACCAAGGGATTGAATTGGATGACTTCCCCCATTTTAAAAAATGGTATGAAAAAATTGGCGCTCGCCCTGCAGTTCAACGCGGCGTACAAGTACTTGCAGAATTTCGTAAACCGCTGACTAACGCTCCCGCGAAAGATCAGCTCTTTGGCATAAGCCCAAAGCAGAAAAGCTAAGCCAAGATAAACCAAGTTCCACCACCATTAATGTCGTAATTATTTAATAGAAAGTATGCCGTGAAAATTCAATCAGTCGGGATTATCGGCGCAGGCACAATGGGTAATGGTATCGCTCAGGTTTGTGCAGTTGCAGGTCTTGATGTCGTGATGATCGATATGAATGATGCTGCGGTACAGCGCGGTATAGAGCAAATCAATACGAGCTTAGATCGCCTCATCAAAAAAACCGTGCTTACCGTTGCAGCGAAAGAAATTGTCCAGCAAAAAATAAAAGGGAGTACTAGCTATAACGATCTTGCCGGGCTATCAATCATTATTGAAGCAGCCACCGAAAATCAGGCGATTAAAGAAAACATTCTCCAGCAAATTGATGAGATTGTTAGCCCCGAAACGATTATTGCCACCAATACTTCTTCGCTTTCGATTACTAAACTCGCGGCCTTAAATTCCAATCCAGCGCGTTTTATCGGCATGCATTTTTTTAATCCACCGCCTTTAATGGCTTTGGTTGAGGTAATTCGCGGTCTACAAACTAGCGATGCCACTCATGATGCGGTAATTGAAATGGCCAAATATATTGGCAAAGAACCGATCACCGTAAAAAATTCACCTGGCTTTGTGGTGAACCGCATTTTGTTGCCGATGATTAATGAGGCATTTTTTGTGCTGGCTGAAGGTTTAGCGAGCGCTGAAGATATCGACGCGGGTATGAAATTGGGTTGCAATCAGCCCATTGGCCCTTTGGCATTGGCCGACTTAATTGGTCTTGATACTTGTCTGGCTGTCATGCAGGTTTACTTTGAAAACTTTAGTGATTCAAAATATCGGCCTTGTCCCCTCCTCCAAGAGTTAGTGGCGGCCGGCTACTTGGGTCGTAAAACAGGTCGTGGCGTGTATCAATATGCCACTTAAAGCAGTACGCATTCTGGGTTACGCAGGCCTCTTACCGTTTATTGGCTTAGCCTTGGTAACGCAACTGGGCTCAACGCCAAATAATTTTCTGGCTGCTGAATCATTAGCTGGGTATGGTGCAGTCATTGTGGCATTTTTAGGCGCAATCCATTGGGGCGCTAGCTTGCGCTCAATCAATGCAACTCCCTCTACTGCCACAAGGTGGAGCGAACGCAATGCCTGGGTGTGGGGTGTGATTCCGGCATTAACCGCTTGGCTTGCCTTACATCTTTATATTCCGGTAGCGCTACTCATTTTGGCAGCGCTATTACTGATTCAGTTAGTGATTGATAAAACTACTTACCCGCACTACTTCAGCAATGAAGTTGCTTGCCGAGTATTCCTCCAGATGCGCACCCATCTCACCTTCGTAGCGATGGCTTGCTTGGCCTGGAGTGCTAACGTGATTCTGCTGAATTAAACGGTATGGGCGAGCTTTTTGATACGCAGCCGCCGCCACCATTAGCTGAGGCTTTACGCCCTAAAACAATTGACGCCGTAATTGGTCAAACCCATTTATTGGCGGCCGGCAAACCCCTGAATCTCGCCTTTGCTTCTGGTCAACCACACTCGATGATTTTATGGGGGCCGCCAGGTGTAGGTAAAACTACTTTAGCGCGGCTGTCTGCGCAAGCGTTTCAACGCGACTTCATTGCCATCTCTGCAGTTTTGGCAGGGGTGAAAGAAATTCGCGAAGCCATTGAATGTGCCCAGCAAACCATGGCGCAATTTGGACGCCAAACTATTTTATTTGTCGATGAAATTCACCGCTTTAATAAAAGTCAACAAGATGCGCTCTTACCTCATGTTGAATCGGGTCTCTTTACCTTTATTGGTGCGACTACCGAGAACCCTTCCTTCGAAGTCATTTCAGCACTGCTATCCCGTGCGCAAGTCTATGTACTCAAACCACTCAGCAGCGATGAGCTTAAGTTACTCTTAACCCGCGCTCGCGCTGCTGCACTCCCCGATATTGCCTTTGATAGTGCCGCCATTGAAGCTTTAGTAGCACATGCTGATGGTGATGCACGCCGCTTACTCAATTTAGTCGAACAAATTCGCAATGCCCTCTCGGCCCCAGGCTGTGAAGTCAAACAAATTGATCAAGCTTATGTACAAAATACCTTGGCGAGCAATATCCGCCGCTTTGATAAGGGTGGTGATCAGTTTTATGATCAGATTTCTGCCTTGCATAAATCTGTGCGTGGCTCACATCCCGATGCCGCGCTCTACTGGTTATGCCGCATGCTAGATGGCGGTGCCGACCCACGTTACTTAGCACGGCGAATTGTGCGCATGGCTTGGGAAGATATTGGCTTGGCCGATCCCCGCGCCATTCAATTGGCGAACGATGCAGCGCAAACCTATGAACGCCTAGGTTCACCCGAAGGTGAATTAGCCCTTGGTCAAGCAGTCGTGTATTTAGCAGTTGCGGCTAAAAGTAATGCGAGTTACAACGCCTATAACGCCGCGCGCGCCTTTGTCGCGGGCGACCAAAGTCGTGAGGTACCAATCCATTTACGAAATGCCCCCACCAAGCTGATGAAAGGGCTCGGGCATGGGCATGCCTACCGTTATGCGCACGACGAGCCTCATGCTTATGCGGCGGGTGAAACCTATCTACCTACTGGGATGCCAGAGCCCCATTGGTATGAGCCAGTTGAGCGCGGCTTAGAAACCCAAATTGCCGAAAAAATGGCCTTTTTGCGCCAATTGGATGTAGACGTTAAGAAATAAGCAATTGCCGAAAAAGTCCCCTATACTGTATAAAAATACAGTATATGCAAAATTCATTTATTAGCCCCAAATACCCGCTGCCAGCGCGTCGTTTTCCGCTCTATGCTTGTCCAGCCCCCGCAGGCTTTCCCTCGCCCGCCGCCGATCATTACGACAAACGCCTTGATCTAAATGAACATCTGATTTTGCATCCCGAAGCGACTTTTTTTCTACGCGTTAAGGGCGACTCGATGATTGGTGCTGGCATTCACGATAACGATTTATTGGTGATTGATCGTTCAGTCGAACCTACCCATGGCCGCGTTGTCATTGCCGTCATTGATGGCGAACTTACGGTTAAACGTCTCCATCGACAGCGCGGCAAAATTATTCTCCAAGCAGATAACCCTAAGTATCCAGACCTCGTTATCGCTGCTGATCAGGAATTACAAATTTGGGGTGTGGTATCGCACGTGATTCACAAACCATAACCCCGCGCGCCCTCCTCGAAACTGTTTTCTACAAATTACTATCATTCATTCGCATTCATGTCACCACCATCTAGCAGCGCACCACCCATATTTGCGCTCATTGACGCTAATAATTTTTATGTCTCTTGCGAGCGGGTCTTTAATCCCCAGCTAGAAAAGAAACCCGTTGTCGTACTTTCAAATAATGATGGGTGTATCGTAGCGCGCAGTCAAGAAGCAAAAGATTTAGGCATTCGCATGGGTGAACCTTTTTTCCGCGCCAAACATCTGATTCAAAGTCATGGTCTTATTTGGTTTAGCTCTAACTACACACTCTATGGTGATATGAGCGCCCGCATGATGGCTTTGCTCGGTAGCTTTGCACCACAACAAGAAATTTATTCTATTGATGAATGCTTTCTTGATCTTGCTGGCATCCGGCAAGACGCTGTTAGTTATGGCCAAATAATTCGTCGGCGTACGCGGCGTTACTTAGGTTTGCCGACTAGTGTTGGTATTGGCAAAACCAAAACCTTAGCCAAATTAGCAAACTACCTAGCCAAAAAACGTCCACAGTATGGTGGTGTCTTCGATTGGCAGGCATGCGAACCCCTAATAGAAGATTACTTAATGGCCCAAATTGATGTCGGCGAGATCTGGGGTGTTGGAAGACGTTTACGCATGCAATTACGAGCTATGGCCATTACCACCTGCCGCGATTTAAAATATGCGCCAACGAGTTTAATCCGCCAACGTTTTGGTGTCGTGCTCGAGCGCACCATCGCCGAATTAAATGGCCTCGCTTGTCTCGCTTTAGAAGATGCACAAACCAGCGGAGAAAAACGTAAACAGCAAATTATTTCGAGTAAAAGTTTTGGTCGGCCTATTACAGCATTGGCCGATTTAAGTGCGGCAGTCTTAAGCTACACAGCGCGTGCCGCAGAGAAACTGCGCCAACAGGACTCCATCTGCTCGCATGTCGTCGTTTTTATTCAAACAAATTCTTTTTCGACTCACCAAAAACAGTATGCCAATAGCATTACTTTGCCAGTCATTGTCGCGAGTAACGATACCCGTCGCTTATCAGCAGTTGCGCTCATGGGTATCGAAAAAATCTATCGTGCGGGCTATAGTTATAAAAAAGCGGGGGTCATCCTCCTTGGCTTACACCCCGCCGCGCAGCAACAAGGCAATCTATTGATGGCGGATCCAGATGCTCGGACTAGCAAAGTCATGCACGTCATGGACCACCTTAATCAAAAATATGGTGCCAATACCCTCAGCCTTGCTGGCGCTGGCCTGCAACCACACTGGCGCACGCAAGCAGCGCAACGTACCCCTAACTACACTACCGCCTGGGATGAAATAGCGCCAGCCTATGCCAACCGTTAGGGACCTCAATAGCAATACTCAATACAATTAGCAATGTGTGTCTAACAGCACGATTCGTTAACCCCTCTTTCAAGGAAATTTCAATGCGCAAAATTCTGGTTTTATTCGCAACTATTGTCAGCATGGCTTGCTTTGCACAATTTGCTTATGCGGGGCCCAAGGTTGAAATGAAAACCACTCTAGGTAGCTTTGTGGTCGAATTAGATGCCACTAAAGCCCCTAAATCAACTGCTAATTTTTTGAATTATGTCAAAAGCGGTTTTTATAATGGCACTATTTTTCATCGTGTCATTGATGGCTTTATGATTCAAGGTGGTGGCTTTACTGCTGAAATGGTACAAAAACCCACGCAAGCACCAATTCCTTCAGAAGCCCAAAATGGCCTCAAAAATCAAGCCTACACCATTGCAATGGCCCGTACCGCTGATCCCGATTCGGCCACTGCACAATTTTTTATTAACGTCAAAGACAATGAAGCACTCAATTATCCCAATGCAGGAGGCAATGGCTATACCGTCTTTGGCAAAGTTATTTCTGGCATGCAAACCATTGATGCAATTAAAAAAGTGCAAACCACCACAGTGAATGTTCCCGGTGCAGGTCGCTTCGCCGATGTGCCCACCGTACCTGTTGTGATTCAGTCGGCCACGCTTTTGAATTCAGGCAACTGATATCCACTATCGCCCCTTATGATCTTGCTTGATGATGTTGAAAGTACGGCGGCGCTACCAACTAGTCGTCTCTATCGCAACCCCAGCCAATACTGGGCTGCGAAAGAGATTACAGAAATTGCGAGCTGTCTAGCGGCGATTGAATCGGCAACCCAACAAGGTCTCTATGTAGTAGCTGCCTTTGCCTATGAATTGGGTCACTACCTACAAGGCATACCTTTACGTGATGACCAGACACCACTATCCACCGCAATCATTAATGACAACCCTTTAATTGAAGTCTGGGCTTTTCCAACCGTCAACAAGCTCAGCAAAGCAGAAGTAGATCAATGGCTATGCGCAGAGTTAGCGCAGTTGCCGGCAGATGAAGCTAAGGCTGGGGTGGCTAATTTAAGCGAATCCCTATCGGCCGACAGCTTTGAGGCTGATATTGCACGCATCCAAGCCTGGATAAAAAGTGGTGATACGTATCAAATTAACCATACCTACCAAGTCAGAGGTCAGTCCTATGGGGCGCCGCTAGCGCTATATGCGCGTTTACGTGCGCGTCAGCCAGGTCGTTATGGTGCATTCGTCGCGGCACACTCGCACTATATTTTGTCGCACTCCCCCGAACTCTTTGTCCAACGCACTGGCCAGCAAATTGCAGCGATGCCCATGAAAGGTACAGCCAATGCACTTGATAGCTCAACCACGGCATTAAGCTCTGACCCTAAAAATCGGGCCGAAAATGTCATGATTGTCGATTTACTGCGCAACGATCTTGGCCGCATTGCAGTTACTGGGAGCGTTACTGTGCCTGCCTTATTTGAGGTAGCGCGCCATGGCGATGTCTTACAAATGACTTCAACCGTCACCGCCCAATTACAACCTGAAATCCAATTACAGCAAATCTTAGCGGCGATTTTTCCTTGTGGTTCAATCACCGGTGCACCAAAAAAACGCAGTATGGAAATTATTCGCACGCTCGAGCCGCAAGCGCGCAACTATTATTGTGGGGCTTTAGGTTGGTTTGATCCCAACCAAGACTTTGCCTTAAGCGTGCCGATTCGCACCATTCAATTAAGTCGCGATACCCAAACCCAAGCAAGTCATTTTGTCATGGGGGTTGGTGCAGGCATTACCAATGATTCAAATCCAGCTGCAGAATGGCAAGAGTGTCAGGTGAAATCGGGTTTTTTAAGTCATTTACCCAGCAGCGTGGGTTTATTTGAAACTATTCGGGTTAGTGGTGGTCAAGCAATCCAAATAGCTGCGCACTACGCTCGCCTGGCAAAATCAGCGCAGAGTTTAGGAATCGCCATCTTGCCATCCCAGTGGCATGCCTGTATCAAAGATGCGCTCCAGCAAATTCCGGCTCAGGGCGATTTTCGTCTGCGCATTGATTTGGCACCCACAGGGTTAATGTCGTTTCAATTTGGCGCGCTAGAAGCACTACCAGCTGTAGTCAAAATTTTTTGGGCGCACGAGTTACTCCATGATCCTACTGCGGCCATCATGCATTCAGGTAACCTACTCTTGCAACATAAAACTACCCAGCGTCTAGCCTATGACACTGCTTGGCAAGCGGCAGTGCAACAAGGCGGTTTCGATGCCCTCTTTACCAATGAGCAAGGTATGGTTACCGAAGGTGGGCGTAGCACGCTATTTATCCGCCCCAAAGAAAGTCAACAATGGTTAACGCCGCCTTTGACTGCAGGCCTCTTGCCAGGAATCATGCGTCAACAGTTACTCGACGATAAGCGGCGTAAAACCCATGAAGTTAACCTGAGTGTTGCTGAGGTCCTAGCCGCCGAAGAGATTATGATTTGTAATGCGCTGCGGGGGCCCTTGTCGGCCTACTTTTAAGGTGGCTTCCGCTGATAACCTCAATAAAATGAATTCCTGATGAAATTTTGTACCCGCTGTGGTTCGCCTGTCACCTTACAAATTCCTGCTGATGACACGCGCCCTCGCCATGTGTGTGAGGCGTGTCAGCATATTCACTATCTCAATCCCCGCAATGTCGTTGGTAGCATTCCCCTCTGGCAGGAGCAAGTTTTACTCTGTCGACGGGCCATTGAACCGCGCTTAGGTTTCTGGACTCTGCCCGCAGGATTTTTAGAAATTGGTGAGAGCACTGCGATGGGTGCGGCCCGTGAAACCCTCGAAGAAGCAGGTGCTGAGGTCGATATTGGGCCACTCTACTCGCTACTAAATGTGGCCCATGTAGAACAAGTTCATCTATTTTATTTAGCCCAAATGCGTAGCGCTGATTTTTTAGCGGGCACTGAAAGTTTAGAGGTGGCACTTTTCAATGAAGCTGATATCCCTTGGTCCGAGATTGCTTTCCCAACCGTAAAACAAACGTTGCTCTGGTTTTTTGCTGATCGCGCTGCAGGTAAACTAGAAGCCCGCTTCGCCGGCACGATGCATAGTCGAGATATCCTGCCGCACGAAAAAATCTAGGCGGCTATAGCGCGATGAGTCCCATTCCGTGGCTTGGTATAGCTGATTCCTTTCCCGATCCCAGCATCACTCCCGATCCCGATCCAGCAGTTCCTGGGCTCTTTGCAGTGAGTGAGCATATTTACCCTGGTCAATTGAGTGCGGCCTATCAACTGGGTTTATTTCCTTGGTATTCCGCTCGACAACCTGTCTTATGGTGGTCACCCGATCCACGCATGGTGCTAGATCCTGAGCAATTTATTGTCAGTAAATCCCTCCTTAAAACCCTACGCCATTTTTATCATCAGCCAAGCACCCAAATACAAGTAGATCAGCATTTTGATGCGGTTGTAAGGGCCTGCGCCACTGCCCAGCGCAAAAATCAGGATGGCACCTGGATCACCCATGAAATTATTGAGGCTTATACCGCGCTTCATGAAGCTGGGCATGCCCATAGTATTGCCGTCGTTGAACATGAGCAATTATTGGGCGGCCTTTATTGTGTTAACTTTGGTGGCATGGTCTACGGAGAGTCGATGTTTAGTCATGCTGATAATGCTTCCAAGATTGCCTTGGCAACACTTTGTGCATGGTGCTACGATCGAGGTGTGAAAATGATTGATTGCCAACAAGAAACTGTGCATCTAAATTCTTTGGGTGCGCGTCCCATTGCGCGGGCTGCATTTCTTCAGCATATTCACCAAGCGATTCAACAAAACCAGACGCTGGTGCCTTGGTCTTTTGATAAAACAATTTTGCAGCGCTGGCTATGACTCAAGTTAACGAGCTACCCTTAACCGCCCTGCAGTTTTATGCCACCGCACCTTACCCCTGTAGCTATTTACCTGATCGCATTGCCCGCTCGCAAGTAGCCACGCCTTCCCATTCGATTCATGCGGATTTATATGGTGAACTAGTTAATGCTGGCTTTCGCCGCAGCGGTCTTTTTACGTATCGCCCCTATTGTGATCAATGCCAAGCCTGTGTGGCAACCCGCATTCCTGTCAATCTATTTAATCCTAGCCGCAGTCAACGGCGGGCGTGGAAAAAACATGCCCACTTGCAAGTTCAAGTTTTGAATTTAACGTATCAGGAAGAGCACTACGCGCTTTACCAGCACTACCAAAACCAACGTCATGCAGGTAGCGATATGGATCGTGACGATGAAGACCAGTACCGTCAATTTTTATTACAAAGTAGAGTGAACTCGCGGCTGATCGAATTTCGTGATGGGCCCAGCGGCGAACACCCTGGCCGTTTACGCATGGTCAGCATGATTGACATCCTCGAACAAGGGCTGTCTTCGGTATATACTTTTTTTGATACAAACGAACCAGCCACTAGCTTTGGTACCTTCAGCGTGCTGTGGCAAATTAGTCAAGCCCAGGAACTAGGCTTAAGCTATCTCTATTTAGGTTACTACATTCAAGCCAGTAAAAAAATGGCGTACAAAGCCAAATTTCAACCGCTTGAAGGCTTAATTAATGCGCAATGGCAATCCTTAGTCCCGGCTGCAGTTCAACCTGCAACTAATCTTTCGCCATGATTGACGTTTATGCATTACTGCGCCCTTGCCTATTCTCGGTTGGCGCCGAGCAAGCGCATAACTTCACCCTAGAAAACTTAGACCGTGCCGAGCGCTTGGGATTATTAAGGCATGTTATTCCGACTATTCCCCCAAATCCACAGCGCCTCTGTGGCCTCACTTTTCCTAATCCTGTTGGCCTGGCTGCGGGGCTCGATAAAGATGGTCGCCACATTGACGCTTTAGCACGCTTGGGTTTTGGTTTTTTAGAAATTGGCACTGTGACACCTCGCCCACAACCAGGCAATCCTCAGCCACGCATGTTCCGCATCCCTTCAGCTCAAGCTCTCATTAACCGCATGGGCTTTAATAATGATGGCGTGGTTGCTTGCGTAGCGCGTGTTCGACAATCCCAATTTTGGCAAACGGGCGGTGTTATTGGCCTCAACATTGGCAAAAATGCGACGACGCCAATTGAAGATGCGGCCGCAGACTATATCGAGGCAATGACGGCAGTCTATGCAGTGGCCTCTTACATCACCATTAATATATCTTCGCCAAATACGGCCAACTTGCGCTCCCTCCAAACAGAAGCGCCATTGCGTGCTCTCCTGGCGCGCTTAAGTGAAACGCGCGAGCGCTTAGCCGATCAATTTGGCTTAAAAAAGCCACTTTTTCTAAAAATTGCCCCTGACTTAACGACCAGTGATGTGGCTTTTATAGCCAACTTACTAGTGGAATATGGCATCGATGCAGTGATTGCTGGCAATACTACGACTTTGCGCGATGGCGTTCAAGGACGCGAACACGCTGAAGAAATGGGTGGCCTCTCCGGTGCTCCACTCCAAGAGCTATCCAATCAACTCATTACCCGCTTACACGCCCATTTACATAACCAAATTCCGATTATTGGCGTAGGTGGCATTCTGTCAGGTAAAGATGCGGAAGCAAAAATAGCCGCTGGTGCACAGCTGATTCAGCTCTATACGGGGCTTATTTATCGCGGTCCAAGCCTTATTAGCGCGTGCGCGAAGGCCTTGGCTCACAGGCACTAAAACTGCTGTTATAAAATTTGATTTCACAATATGCAATCGTAGCAAGAATCGCTACAATAAGGGCATGCCGAACACCAAGCCAGCGAAAACGCCCAAAGCCACAGGTGAAGTGGGTAAAACTGCTATTCAAGTGGTTGAACGCATGATGAATTTGCTAGATGCCTTAGCCGAGCAAGAGGAAGCAAGCCCACTCAAAGTGCTAGCCGAGCAAACTGGTCTGCATTCCTCAACCGCACATCGCATTCTCAATGACTTAGTTGCGTGTCGCCTGGTCGAACGGGGTGACGGTGGCACTTATCGATTGGGGCTGAAACTGTTAGAGTTGGGCAACTTGGTTAAAGCACGCTTATCGGTGCGTGAAGCGGCCCAAATACCCATGCGTTCCCTGCATAAACTGACCGGCGAAACCGTTAATCTTTCGCTGCGCCAAGGGGATGAGATTATTTACGTCGATCGCGCCTACAGTGAACGCTCAGGTATGCAAGTAGTACGCGCAATTGGTGGGCGGGCACCCCTCCATCTAACCTCGGTAGGTAAACTCTTTTTAGCTAGTGATGAAGCGCCACAAGTTCGTGCCTATGCAACCCGGACTGGTTTAACGGGCCATACTCGTAATAGCATTACCGAAATCAATACGCTTGAAACTGAACTGAGTAAAGCAAAAAAATTAGGTCACGCCCGCGACGATGAAGAACTTGAGTTAGGAGTCAGTTGCTTGGCTGCCGGCATCTTTGACGATAGCGGGAAATTAGTTGCCGGCTTATCGTTAAGCGCCCCTACCGATCGTATGCAGGCAGACTGGCTAAAGGCGCTCCAAGAAACAGCGGTACAAATCTCTCGCGGACTTGGTTTTAAACCTAAACCAAGTCATTAAAGTCATTTTCTAGCCTTACATTAATTGGCGTTTAGCCGGCGCCGCGCCTGAGGGCATACGCTCATACCAATCTCGCACCCGTTCGGCATCAGCAAAGCGTGACTGCGTGCCAACAGAATCTAAAAAAACCAGTAGTAGCGGCACACCATTGACTCGTGCTTGCATTACTAAACACTTACCAGCCGCATTAATAAAGCCCGTTTTTTGCAAGCCAATGTCCATATTGCCAGAGCGCACTAAGCGGTTGGTATTTAAAAATTTTTGTGGCCGATTATTAATCACAATCGTTTGTTCGGGCAAGATAGAAAACTCACGAATTAATTTATATTGATATGCAGCACTTAGCATCCGCGTTAAGTCCTCTGCACTAGCCACATTTTCACTCATTAAGCCCGTAGGGTCGGCGTATTTAGAATTTGCCATTCCCAACTCTTTAGCCTTGCGATTCATTGCTGCAACAAAAGCATTCATGCCGCCAGGATAGTTGCGCCCAAGGGTATAAGCAGCCCGATTTTCTGAAGACATGAGGGCTAAACGTAAAAAATCTTCACGACTAAATGCAGAACCTAAAGCGATACGGGAATGCTTGTAACTTTGCACATCCTCTGCATTAATCACTAAAATTTCATCGAGCGGTAATTTTGCATCAAGCACCACCATCGCCGTCATTAGCTTAGTAATCGAGGCAATGGGTAAACTCACATTTGGATTTTTCTCGAAAATAACTTCTTTTGTATCTTGATTCACGACTAAAGCCACACTTGACTTCAAACTTAACTCATCATGCTGACCACGCAAACCCAAGGCCGTCGCAAAGGAGGGTCGTGCAACTTCAGCAACTGCACCTGCCGGGGGCTGACGGGTCACTGTGATGCGCACCCGCTTCGGCTTTTTAGCCACGATAACTTTAGTACTGGCTTTGGGTGTTGCTTTATTGCTTGCTACTGCAACAGGGGCGGCGGCCTGTGTTGGGGATTTTTTCTTACCAGTTGTGTTGTTATTTTGTGCGCAAGCGGGGTTACCAACAAAACTACTCAAAACGATAAAGGAGAAAACGCCTGTGGCGCAAAGACACCACCTCTGAAATAAGGCTAAACGCTGCACACTAAAAATAAATTGAAAACCCATCAAGACAACTTTCTTTCTACCTGAATCACAGCATGATAAATACTTTTTAAACTGAGCAATCTATTTATACAAACCAACCCAAAAAAAACAGCCCTAGGGCAAAATGACTTTTGCTTTTTGATTCACCATCAGCACGCCTGCCATGGTTAAAAGAATGCCGATTAGCATGAGAATCGTTAACGGCTCATCAAACCCAATCCAAGCCATTACTGCAGTCGTTGGCGGGGTTAAATACAACAAACTGGTTACCCGGGTAGCTGTACCCTTACGAATTAATAAAAATAACAAACTCACCGAACCAATCGATAAGGGCACGATTGCCCATACTAGCGCAATCACAACAGGCCAATTCCACACCATCTTGCCAGTTTCAAATACAGCGGCAGTAATCGCGGTCAGCACCGCGGCGACGGCAAACTGAATGAGTGATCCAGCTCGTAAATCAAAGCTGGCACAAAACTTTTTCTGGTACATGGTGCCAAGCGTAATCGATAGTAAGGCGCCAAAAATCAACAAGTAACTCGCTACTGGTAAGTGCACAAAAAGGGTCTTCTCAAATACCACAAAAGCTACGCCGGTAAAACCTAAAGCCAAACCAAGCCATTGCCACGGGGTTACATGCTCAGACACCCATGCAGACCACCAGGCCGTTAAGATCGGTTGCAAACCTACTATGAGGGCGGCCAGGCCCGCACTCATACCAAAGCGTACCGCACACCAAACTCCCAGCAGATAACCAAACTGTAATAAGGCGCCTGCCACGCCAATATGTCCAGCTAAAGGCCATTTGGGCCAAACAGGGCGCCAAATGAAACTGAGGATACTCATAGCTAATAAGACTCCCATGAAGCGCCAAAGCAAAAAGGTAGCCGGCTCGACATAAGGCATGCTGAGGCGAGCAATAATGAAGCCGGTACTCCAAAGGAGGACAAAAATGGGCCCCATGGTGGCCTCTAGTGAAAAGCGCATCGTGTTAATTGGCTGCTACTAGAAGCAAAAAAAGGATCATGGTCGTTATTTTAGGCGCAAACCCTAAATCGGCCTTTTTTGTTAAAGGTGTTTATCTTATCTATGTATTTACTTGATATCATTCAATTTTTTAAAATTAGCGACAAATAAATCAATAATTGTTGCATCGCATCAATTATTGATTTACAATTATAAAAATTAGATGCATAACCCTCGGGCTAATAAGACAATAAAAGATTGTCATCAGCCTTTTTATTAATTAAAAAAAACGGAGAGCAACCATGAACCTGACCCCAGAACAATTAGCAGCAGCCCAAAAAGCAAATCTAGAAACTTTAAGTGGCCTCACCGGTCAAGCCTTAAAAAGCATTGAGAAATTAGTTGAGCTGAATATGCAAATTGCAAAATCGAGTCTTACTGATAGCTTAGGTAATGCAAAAAAGGCCTTAGAAATTAAAGATATTCAGCAACTGCTCGCCCACCAAGCAGATACAGTAAAGCCAATGGCTGAAAAAATTATGGCTTATAGCCGTCACCTCTATGACTTAGCTCATGAGACCCAAAGCTCCTTTAGCCAATCTGCAGAAGCAGAAATTCAAGCAAGTCAAAAGAAAATTCAATCTATGGTAGATGAATGGGCTAAAAGTGCTCCTGCAGGATCTGAGGCAGCTGTAAACGCAATGAAGCAAGCCATCGCCTCAGCGAGTACCGTATTTGAAAATAGCCAAAAAGCGGTTAAGCATGCGATTGATATTGCGCAAACCAATTTAAACACTGCCGCCGACAATGTTATGCAAGCAGCTGATAAAGCAGTAAAGTCAGCAAAGGGTGGCAAAAGTAAGTAAGCTACTTCAAACTGCTATTGATTAGCAAAACGATTAAGCCCAGGATTCTCTGGGCTTTTTTCATTTCTTCCGCTGCGCTGGTAAATCAGTGCACGAGCCATGTTGCACTTCAGCGGCTAGGCCAATTGTTTCACCCAAAGTAGGATGTGGATGAATCGTTTTACCAATATCAATCGCGTCGGCACCCAATTCAATCGCTAAACACACCTCACCAATTAAATCACCAGCGTGTGTACCAACAATACCGCCGCCAATAATGCGATGGGTGGAGGCATCAAAGAGCAATTTAGTAAAGCCTTCATCGCGACCGTTGGCAATCGCCCGGCCACTTGCCGCCCAAGGGAAGATACCTTTTTCATAAGCAACGCCTTGCGCCTTGCACTGCTCTTCAGTTAAGCCAGCCCAAGCAACTTCGGGGTCGGTGTAGGCAACTGAAGGAATTTGCTTAGCATCAAAATACGATTTTTGGCCAGCAGCTGCTTCCGCCGCGACATGCCCTTCGTGGACAGCTTTATGGGCCAGCATGGGTTGCCCCACTAAATCACCAATCGCAAAAATGTTCGGCACATTGGTGCGCATTTGTTTATCTACTGCAATAAATCCCCGCTCATCAACCTGCACGCCGGCTAAAGCAGCGTCAATTTTTTTGCCGTTCGGTGTTCGCCCTACTGCTACTAATACTAAATCGTAACTTTGCGGGATGGCAGGAGCATGCTCACCTTCAAATGTAACTTCAATGCCAGTTGGCTTTGCCTCTGCCTTGGCAGCACGCGTCTTTAAGAAAATATGTTCGAAACGCCCTGCATTCTGTTTTTCCCAAACCTTTTCTAAATCCCGATCAGCGCCAGCCATTAGGCCATCTAACATTTCTACAATATCGATCTTAGAACCGAGGGCACTATAAACAGTCGCCATCTCCAGGCCTATGATGCCACCGCCAATCACAAGCATGCGCTTGGGAATACTCGTTAATTGCAATGCGCCTGTGCTATCTACAATCCGTGGGTCGCTTGGTAAAAATGGTAAACGAACAGGCTGACTACCCACTGCAATAATCGCTTTTTGAAAACGAATCACTTCTTGTTCGCCACGTAAATCTTTACCATCGCCACGAGTTAAATCAACGAGCACATGATTTGCATCAAGAAAGTGCCCCACTCCACGCACAATAGTTACCTTACGGGCCTTGGCCATTCCAGCCAAACCAGTCGTTAACTTACCAATGACGGATTCTTTATAAGTGCGTAATTCAGGGAGGTCAATTTCCGGAGCGCTATAGCGAACGCCATGACGAGAAATAGATTTCACTTCATCCATCACTGCGGCGGTATGGAGTAACGCTTTTGAAGGAATACAGCCCACATTCAAACAAACGCCACCTAAGGCCGCATACCGCTCTAGCAAAATTGTTTTCATGCCTAAATCAGCGCTACGAAAGGCGGCGCTATATCCCCCAGGCCCAGCACCCAAAACCAGAACTTCACATTCATGCTGTACTGCGCCGCTATATTGCCCGGTTGGTCTAGGCGCTGAAGCTGAAGTAGCTGAAGTAGTAGCAGTCGGTAATGGCGCTGCCTGCGTAGGCGACTGGGTAGGTTTCTCAGCCGGCGCCGCAGAAGATGCTGCTGCCGTGACCTCGATCTCGCCAATCACTGTACCCTTACCGACTTTATCGCCTAACTTAATTGCTAAGCTCACGATTGTTCCAGCGAGTTCTGCTGGAACTTCCATCGTGGCTTTATCTGACTCTAAAATAAATAAGGGCTGTTCTTTTTCAACAACATCGCCTACCTTTACCAGCACTTCAATTACTGGCACATCAGCATAATCGCCAATATCAGGCACTATTAGGGCTTGCTTGCTCATCGATGTTCCTTACAGTACAGCGCGCCGAAAATCAGCGAGCAATTGGGCAATATACGCATTAAAGCGGGTTGCCAAGGCACCATCGATAACGCGATGATCAGCACTTAAAGACAAAGGACAGATTAACCGGGGAATAAATTGCTTGCCATCCCAAACGGGTTTCATGGCTGCCTTGCTCACGCCCAAAATAGCGACTTCGGGCGCATTCACAATCGGTGAGAAAGCGGTACCGCCAATACCACCGACAGAAGAAATAGTAAAACTTGCGCCCTGCATTTGATCGGGCTTTAATTTCCCTTCGCGAGCCAGCGCTGCTAATTCTGAAGTTTCTTGAGCTATTTCAAAAATACCTTTGAGATTGGCATTTTTTATGACTGGCACAACCAGCCCATTGGGCGTATCAGCAGCAAAGGCAATATTAAAATACTTTTTCAAGACCAGATCATCGCCATCAAGCGAACTATTAAATTCGGGATACTTTTTCAGCGCCGCAACTGCTGCCTTAATTAAAAAAGCTAGCATGGTAATTTTTTTACCCTGCTTTTCATTTTCTTTATTAGTAGATATACGGAAAGCTTCTAAATCTGTAATGTCGGCATCCTCATGATAAGTAACTGCAGGAATCATCACCCAATTACGCGCTAAGTTCGCGGCAGAGATTTTTTTAATCCGCGATAGGGGTTGGCGTTCGACCTCACCAAATTTAGTGAAATCCACTTTAGGCCAAGGTAAAAGATTGAAATTACCCAAGCCCGTAGCTTGGCCGCCAGAATTACCGCCAGCATTGGCACTCATGGCGGCTTTAATAAAAGCCTGCACATCTTCTTGGGTGATTCTGCCCTTAGGACCAGAGCCTTTTACCAGGGCAACTTGTACCCCCAATTCCCGCGCAAACTTACGTACCGAAGGACTAGCGTGGCTATTCCCCATTAACTCGCTATGCGCAGTTGGATTAGTGGTTGCTGCTGGGGTGGCGGTATGCGTTTGAGTAACTGCCGCTGTGGAAGTGGCTGCAGCTGCAGGTGTTTGTGCAACTGGCGTTGCAGGAACTACGGTCGCGTGACTTGGTGCTGCTGCCGCCCGACTTGGCGCTGCTGCAACTGGGGGGGTTGCTGCAGCTTCTGCAGCTTCGAGTAGCAAAACCAACCCGCCTTCGGAAATATGGTCGCCAACCTTGACCTTTACTTCTTTCACTACACCAGCATGCGAAGAAGGCACATCCATAGTCGCTTTATCCGACTCCAATGTAATTAAGGATTGCTCTTTCTCAATCACATCACCGGGCTGAATTAACACCTCAATGACTGGGATATCTTGATAGTCACCGATGTCGGGAACTTTAACTTCAATTAATTGGCTCATAAGAAACTTAATTGTGGATTAGGCTGGACATCAAACTGATAATGGATTGGGCTTGTTAGTATCAATGCCATATTTCTGAATAGCCTCAGATACTTTCTGCCGTGCTAATTGACCGGAATCTGCGAGTGCTTTCAAGGCAGTGATAACCACCCAATAGCGATCGACTTCAAAAAATTGTCGTAAATTTTCACGCGTATCCGACCGGCCAAAGCCATCGGTTCCCAACACTTCATAACGCCGTCCCAGATTTTGAATCGCTGGGCGAATTTGTTCAGCAAACATGCGAATGTAATCAGTTGCTGCGATAACAGGACCCGCGGTATTTTTTAAGCAGATCTCTACGTGCGACAAACTGGGCTCTGCTGCCGGATTCAACAGGTTATGACGATTAACAGCATTCCAATTGCGTGCTAACTCAGTGAAGCTTGGGCAGCCCCATAAATCAGAAGCGACACCCCATTCGCTTTGCAAAAGCTCGGCTGCCGCAATCACTTCACGGAAAATAGTGCCACAACCTAATAACTGCACACGCAATTTCGCGTTAGATTCACCAATACTTTGTAACTTGTACATCCCTTTAATGATGTCTTGCTCAGCACCCTTCGGCATTCCAGGGTGAGCATAATTTTCATTCATGAGGGTGATGTAGTAGTACACATCTTCTTGCTCAGTGAGCATCCGGCGCATACCGTCCTGAATCACTACCGCTAATTCAAAAGCAAAAGTGGGATCGTAACTAATGCAGTTAGGCACTGCTGCACTCCATACATGGCTATGGCCATCTTCATGTTGCAGGCCCTCACCATTTAAGGTGGTTCGGCCAGCAGTACCACCAAGCAAAAATCCCCGGCTGCGCATATCCCCTGCCGCCCAGGCTAAATCGCCAATCCGCTGAAAACCAAACATCGAGTAAAAAATATAAAACGGTAACATCGGAACGCCATGGGTCGAATACGATGTCGCAGCTGCTATCCAATCGCACATGCCGCCTGCTTCATTAATACCCTCTTGCAAAATTTGGCCGTGCTTGTCTTCTTTATAAAACATTAACTGATCATGATCTTCGGGGGTATATTGCTGCCCCAATTGATTCCAGATACCCAGCTGACGAAACATTCCCTCCATCCCAAAGGTACGCGATTCGTCGGGCACAATTGGCACTACACGCTTACCTAAAATTTTGTCGCGAATCACAATATTGAGCAGCCGCACAAAGGCCATCGTCGTTGATATTTCTCGCCCTTCACTAGTCGCCTCTAAAAGCGGCGCAAAAGTTTCTAAAGCGGGTACTGGCAAACTTTCAGCTTTGGAGCGACGTTGTGGTAAATATCCGCCGAGCTCGTTACGACGTGTGCGCATGTACTCTAACTCAGGGCTACCCTCAGCAAATTTCACTAGTGGAATTTCATCGAGTTGCTCATCGCTCACCGGAATATCAAAGCGGTCACGGAATCGCCGGACATCTTCGGGATTCATTTTTTTAGCCTGGTGGGCAATATTCATGCCTTCGCCTGAGCCACCCATGCCATAGCCCTTAATGGTGTGCGCCAAAATTACCGTCGGTTGATTTTCATGATGAACTGCCTCATAAAATGCCGCATAAACTTTATGGGGATCATGACCGCCGCGATTTAAATTCCAAATGTCATCATCACTCCAATCGGCCACTAGCGCTCTTAATTCAGGTGTATTAAACACAATTTCACGCACATAAGCGCCGTGCTTAGACTTCATTGTTTGATAGTGTCCATCAACAATTTCACCCAAACGCTGCATCAAAATACCTTTTTTGTCACGCGCAAACAGAGCATCCCAATGTCCACCCCAAACCACCTTAATTACATTCCAGCCCGCACCACGAAATTCGCCTTCAAGTTCTTGAATAATCTTGCCATTCCCACGCACAGGTCCATCAAGTCGCTGCAAATTACAGTTCACGACAAAAATGAGGTTATCTAGTTTTTCTCGACCCGCCATCCCAATAGCGCCAAGCGACTCAGGCTCATCGGTTTCACCGTCACCTAAAAAAGCCCATACTTTGCGACCTTTAGTTACGGCAAATCCGCGGTCTTCTAAATACTTCATAAAGCGCGCTTGATAGATCGCCATAATGGGGCCGAGACCCATCGAGACCGTGGGAAATTGCCAGAAATCGGGCATCAGCCAAGGATGGGGGTAACTCGAAATACCTTTACCACCAACCTCTTGGCGGAAATGATCTAACTGACTAGCCTCAAGCCTACCCAGCATAAAAGCACGAGCGTAGATGCCAGGCGCAGAATGTCCTTGAACAAAAATGAGATCGCCGCCATGCTGCTCAGATGGGGCATGCCAAAAGTGATTAAAACCGACGTCGTATAAAGTCGCTGCCGATTGAAACGAAGATATATGTCCGCCCACATTGGTATCTTTATTCGCCCGAAGGACCATCGCCATTGCATTCCAGCGAGTAAAGGAGCGAATCCGATGCTCAATATTTTGATCGCCTGGTAAGCGCACTTGTAACTCAACTGGAATCGTATTGATATAAGGCGTTTCAGCATGGAAGGCTTGATTAACACCACTTACGCGGGCGTGGGAAATTTGTTGATCAATTAAAAACGCTGCCCGTTCAGCGCCCTCAGTCCGAATTACGCCGTCAAGTGCTTGCAACCACTCTTGCGTTTCGCCTGGATCTTCATCCTTGGTATTGGCAATAGGTTGCCCCAATATTTGCTCTGGAACTGCTGCCATCTGATATCTCCATAGTGATATGTAATGCTACTGAACTTCACTTTATGACTGAATTTTAAGAATAGAAATTTATATTGACAAGAAATATTCCACATAATGATAGTATTTATCATAATATGGAATTATATTGCGCTGCAAAGCAACTTGGGAATAAGGCAGAATAAGGGTAATTACTAAAAAGCCCCATGCGCTCACCCTTTCAACTTTTACTAAGCAAACTCTTTTCTCGTCACTTTTTAACGAAGTTACGGGCATCCCGCATTGTTTTTACGCCCTTAGTGGCAATTATTATTTTTACGCTAACCATGGGAATTATTCTTGGTACGCTACAAATGCAAGAGCGTTCCCAACAAGAAAATGCCCTCTTCAGAGAACTCTCTTTTGTAAAGCAGCGAATTCAATTACGTTTTTTGACAAACTCAGAAGCATTGGTAGCGATCAGTCAAGATCTCGCTAAGACCAATAATGATCGTAATGCGCAAGACAAGGTATTAAAGCAGGCGGAAGCATTTGTCGCCAATAACCATGAAATTAGCCAATTAATTTGGTTTAATGAAAATAACTTACGGCAATGGATGATTCCCTTGCCGTCGCAAGCCACCGATTGGTTTGATCAATCGCCTAATGCCGAAACCATCGAGCGGCAACTGAAACGCGCGATTATTCTCAGTAGAGAAACGAATCGCCCGGCGTATAGCGAAATAATCCGCCTGCAATCGAATACTGACCAACCCATTCCACTTGAACGTCAGACGGTATTTTGGCAAACCGTACCCACTACCATCGAAGGTGAAGGCGCCGGTATTCTGGCAGTCCTTTACAGCGGCCATGGAATTTTAGAGCACATTATTCCGACGGAACTCAAAAGTCAATATCGCTTTTCCTTGTTAAATTATTCAGGTAGTGTGCTGGCAATTTCATCGGATCGAAATACACCCACTCGGGCGCTTAGTAATGAAACTAGTCTTGAGTTAGGCGCTTTTAGTCCCACTTTAATTTTAAAAGTCGATACCTATCCGCCGCCAACCAACCTCACTTTTAGAATGCTCCTTGGGGTTGTTATTGGCTTAAGCGCATTCGTTATTTGGAGTTTATGGTCAGTCTTAAAACAAATTCAGGCGCGCAATAAAATTGAAGCTAACTTGCGTTCTGAAACGAGTTTTCGGAGCGCGATGGAGGATTCCACGCCGGTCGGAATTCGCGCTCACGATATGGATAAACGCATTACCTATGTGAATCGGGCTTTTTGTGAAATGGTTGGCTATCAGAGTAATGAGTTAATTGGCCTGGTTCCGCCCTTTCCTTTCTGGCCCGCTGATAAGCATGATCAGCTTGGCACCAATATGGAACGGGTCTTACAGGAGCAGAATCATCAATTAATGAAATCAGGAATTGAAGGCGAACTTCAGCGCCGTAATGGCTCACGTATCAATACACGTACTTATGCTGCTCCCTTGTTAAATGAAAAAGGCGTCCAAACCGGCTGGGTCACTTCGATTACCGATATTTCTGAGCCCAAAAAAATTCGTGAAGAATTAACAGCAACTCAAGAACGCTTTGTCACAGTGTTGGAAGGCTTAGATGCTGCAGTTTCAGTAGCATCCCTTGAAACAGGCAAATTATTGTTTGCTAATCGTTTTTATCGCCAACGCTTTGGTTACACTGAAAAAGGTCATATTAGTTTAAATGCTGATGCCATGAATCCATACCTGATTCATGATATGAAAGATGACAGTGTCGATGTTTTTGCTGGCTTGCCTGAGTCCGAACTAAATCAAAACGCAGTCAGCGATTCGCATGAAGTACAAATAGTCGATGGTGAACCAACTTGGTATGAAGTGCGTGGACGCTATATTCCCTGGGTTGATGGTCATTTGGCACAGTTACTTATTGCTACCGACATTACTTTACGTAAACAAGCCGAAGATTTAGCGCGACAACAAGAGGAAAGAATGCAATTTACCAGTCGTCTAACGACCATGGGTGAAATGGCCTCCTCTTTAGCGCACGAGCTCAATCAACCGTTATCTGCTATTTCTAATTACTGCATGGGCGTGGCCAAACGTTTAAAAACGTACTCTGATTCCAGCTTAACTGCTGAGCTAATGCCTGCCTTAGAAAAAGCATCTGCCCAAGCTTTACGTGCTGGCACCATCATTCAACGTATTCGCGACTTTGTAAAACGCAGTGAGCCGCAAAGAAAAACCTGCGATATTGCAGAAATTATTACTAATGCGGTTGATCTTTTAGAAATTGAAGCGAATCGCCATCGGTTTTCGATCGTGGCTGAGGTGATGCCCAATTTGCCGCGCATCGATCTCGATCCTGTCTTAATTGAGCAGGTCTTAGTGAACCTCTTGAAAAATGCCTTAGATAGTTTGCGCGACGCATACCCTTTACCCTCACGCTGGTCAGCGCCACCGGTAAAAATAACTGCAGATTTAGATATCAGTACCTACCCCACCGCGATGCGGATTCAAGTCACAGATGCGGGGTCTGGAATTGCAGATTCCGTGATTCAACGGATGTTTGAGCCCTTTTTTAGCACGAAGGATGATGGAATGGGCATGGGACTCAATATTTGCCGCTCAATCATCGAGTCTCACCATGGCCGGCTTTGGGCTAAAAATCAGCTGGGTGCGGAACATGCCCGTATTTCTGGCTGCACCTTTACAATCCTATTACCCTTAGAGATATCTGAGAATTTAAGCGAGAACCAAGATGATCCAAAGCAACACCCCGAAAACTACCCAAGTTGAGGTCGTTTACGTCGTTGATGACGATGAGGCAGTGCGTGATTCGCTCACTTGGCTATTAGAAAGCAACGGCTATACCGTGCGCTGTCACGCGAGCGCTGAACGCTTTTTACAATCCTTGCAAAATACCGATAAATCCACTATTTCCTGTGTCATTCTTGATGTGCGCATGCCCGGCATGTCAGGGCTTGAATTACAAGAACGACTGATTGCAGAAAATTTACCCATGCCAGTCTCCTTCATCACTGGCCATGGCGATGTTTCGATGGCAGTTTCCACTATGAAACGGGGCGCAGTTGATTTTATTGAAAAGCCATTTAAAGAAAATGAGCTCTGCAATTTAGTTGAACGCATGCTGATGAAAGCGCGGGCCGATTACTCTTTAGCCAGCAACCGCAAGGTAACCCAAGGCCTTCTAGGCAAACTGACTGGCCGTGAGCGCCAAGTACTGGAAAGAATTGTTTCGGGGCGCCTCAATAAACAAATTGCCGATGACCTAAGTATTTCCATTAAAACAGTCGAAGCCCACCGGGCCAATATTATGGAAAAATTAAATGTCAGCACAGTGGCTGACCTTCTGCGTCTAGCTTTATCCGAGTCTCAGGGAAGTTGATCAACCGATAAATACTGGTAAACTGGTTTGATTATTTCCCCTCAACCAAAGAGTTCAATATGCCAGCCCAGTTAATCGATGGAAATGTTTTATCAAAAAAGCTTCGCACTGAAATTACGGCCCGTGCGGCCATTGTTACAGCCAAAGGCTTACGCCCTGGCTTAGCAGTTATTTTAGTAGGCGAAAATGCAGCCAGCCAAGTTTACGTAAGAAATAAAGTGAAGGCTTGTGAAGAAGCGGGTTTTCATTCCATTTTAGAGCGCTATGCAGCCGAATTGTCTGAGGAAGAATTACTCGCGCGTATTGCAACCTTAAATGCCGATCCATCAATTCAGGGTATTTTGGTACAGCTGCCTTTACCAGAGCATATCGATTCAAAACGGGTTCTCGAAGCGATCGCCCCGCAAAAAGACGTGGATGGTTTTCACGTTGCTAATGCGGGTGCCTTGATGGTGGGTGCGCCTGAATTCATCCCCTGCACCCCTTATGGCTGCATGAAGATGTTAGAAAGTATTGAATACCCACTACGTGGTGCAAAAGCCGTTGTGGTTGGCGCATCGAATATTGTAGGTAAACCCATGGCGATGTTATTGCTACAAGCAGGTGCTACCGTTACGATTTGTAATAGTAAAACCCGCGACTTGGCGCACCATACTAAAGATGCTGATGTGCTGGTAGTTGCTACCGGCAAACCTAAAATGATTACTGGCGCAATGATTAAACCGGGCGCAGTCGTTATCGATGTGGGCATCAACCGCTTACCAGATGGAAAATTATGTGGCGATGTTGATTTTGATTCAGCGAAATACGTCGCTGGTTGGATTACCCCCGTACCCGGCGGTGTTGGTCCAATGACGATCACGATGCTCTTAATGAACACCCTTGAATCAGCCGAAAAAGCTGTTAAATACGCTTAAAGGAAAGTCTATTTTTGGAAGCCGTCAGCAATTTAAGTAGTAATGCCCTCAGCAGCAACCCCTTGCTGAACTTTAGCCGCGGCATTCCAAATTATCCAGCGATAAAGCCGGCTGATATTGAGCCTGCTATCGCCTTACTTTTACAACAGGCTGAAGCAGCAGTGCAAAACGCCCTTGATTACAGTAGCACCCCAAATACGCAGCTCAGTTGGAATAACTTAATTGAACCGCTTGAAGATGCTACAGAGGCCTTGAGCCGGTCATGGGGCGTCGTCAGCCACCTGAATAGCGTGGCCGATACCCCAGCATTGCGTGCAGCTTATGCCGCGATGTTGCCCCAAGTCACAGCATTTTTTAGCGACCTCGGCCAAAATCTTGCCCTGTATGAGCGTTTTAAAGTGCTACAACAAAGCCCTGCTTTCAAAGAGCTACAACCTGCGCAACAAAAAGTCTTAGAAAATTCGCTCCGTGATTTTCGTTTGGGGGGTGCTGAACTAGCGGCCGCGATAAAGCCACGCTTTGCCGCCATTCAAGATGAGCAGGCGCAATTAGGTAAGGCATTTTCTGATCATGTGCTCGATGCCACCGATAGTTTTTTTCATCACGTCATTGATCAACAAGAATTACATGGCATTCCTGCCGATGCGCTCGCCGCTGCTGCCGATCAAGCGAAACAAAGAGGGCTAACAGGCTGGGTCTTTACCTTGCACTTTCCTTCTTATTACCCCGTGCAACAGTATGCTGAAAATCGGGCGCTGCGGCGATTGCTCTGTGAGGCTTATTTAACTCGAGCTTCAGAGCTAGGCCCGCAATATGGTCATGGGCAACTAGCTTGGGATAATACCGAAAATATGTTGCGGCAATTGCGCTTACGCCATGAAGAAGCACAGCTCTTAGGTTATGAAAATTACGCGGCTCTCAGCTTAGCTGCCAAAATGGCAGGTAGTGTTAGCGAAGTTGAAAATTTTTTAAAGGACATTGCAAGGCGCGCTAAACCATTTGCCCAAACCGATTGGGATGAGTTGCAAGATTTTGCTAAACGCGAATTAAATCTTGGTAATGATGGCAAAGAGGGCTTACAGCCTTGGGACGTCCCCTTTGCCTCAGAAAAACTAAAGCAAGCGCGCTATGCTTTTTCCGAAAATGAAGTGAAGCAATATTTTTCTTTACCTAAAGTACTCGATGGCTTGTTTGGGCTGATTCAAACTTTATTTGCCGTACAAATACTGCCGGCAAATTTACCCACATGGCATGCCGACGTACAGTCCTTTGCTGTCAATCAAAAAGATGGCCAGACCATCGCTTATTTTTATCTAGATCCCTATTCCCGCTCGGGCAAACGCGGTGGTGCGTGGATGGATGATGCGCGGGGGCGCCGTGAATTACCTGATGGCAGTATTCAAATTCCAGTAGCCTACTTGGTCTGTAACTTCCCTCCACCCATCGAGATTCATGGGGTTAAGCAGGAGCCTACTATTACACATGATGATGTGATCACTTTATTTCATGAAAGCGGCCATGGGATGCATCACCTACTCACTCAGGTTGGTGCGCTCGGCGTATCTGGAATTAATGGCGTCGAGTGGGATGCCGTAGAGTTGCCTAGCCAATTTATGGAAAACTTTTGTTGGGAGTGGGACGTAGTCAAAAATATGACCGCCCATATTGATACCAAAGCGCCCTTACCTAAGCCATTATTCGACAAAATGTTAGCAGCAAAAAATTATCACAATGGTTTAGGCACCTTGCGCCAAATTGTGCTTTCGCTCACCGATTGGTACTTACATGCAAATTTTGACGCCAAAGATGCTAACCATTCGGCAATTATTCAGCTTGCTGCAGAGATTAATCAGCAATTAAATGTCCTCCCCCAGGCACCCATCTCGCGCTGGCCTAATAGTTTTAGTCATATATTTGCTGGCGGCTATGCGGCTGGCTATTACAGTTATAAGTGGGCTGAAGTCTTGTCCGCCGACGTATATTCAGCCTTTGAAGATGCCGCTAAAGTAAGCGGGAGTGTGCTCGATACCGCAATTGGTGCCCTATATCGGCAGGAGATCTTAGCTGTTGGTGGCAGTCGCCCCGCAGCCGAATCATTCAAAGCATTTCGTGGTCGCGAGCCTAGTATCGATGCATTACTTCGACATGGCGGCTTAACGACAGCAGTTTAAGGGCAACCAAAGCAATAGAAATTAGCTAGCTGCAATTTCTGCCACTACTGGTGCGTGGTCGGACGGTTGTTCCCATGTACGCGGAATTTTGTCGATCCAACTCGCCCGACACAAACCCTTTAATTGCTGGCTTAACAAGATATGATCAATGCGCATGCCGGCATTACGTCGAAAACCCATCATGCGGTAATCCCACCAGCTAAATGCTTTAGGCGCTTGCTCAAATAAGCGAAATGAATCTACTAATCCCAATTGGATTAAGCCTTGAAATGCCGTCCGCTCTTCTACAGAAACTAAATTTTGACCAATCCAAGCTTGAGGATCATGGACATCGATATCACTGGGCGCAATATTAAAGTCACCTAATAAAGCCAATCGCTCAAACTGTTGTAATTCTTCAGACAGCCACCCCGCTAATGCATTCAGCCAGGCTAATTTATAAGTAAATTTCTCGCTACCTGGAGCCTGTCCATTAGGAAAGTAGGCTGAAATTAAGCGTAGCGGTGCAACTCCCTTGAAACAAACCGTAGCAGCGAGGATGCGCTGTTGCTCATCGGTATTACCCGGAATATTACGGGTCGCTTTTAAAAAAGTGGTTTCAAAATTGCTGGCAATGGGCGCTAATGCATCACGACGCACCAAGATTGCAACCCCGTTATAGGTTTTTTGGCCTGCTACTAAACTTAAATAGCCTGCCGCCTCAAGATCTGCATGGGGATATTTATCATCAGTGAGTTTTAATTCTTGTAAACATAATGCATCTATTGGTGTCTTGGCTTGATTCTGCTCTTGTAACCAGCGGATGACCTGGGGCAAGCGCACCTTTAAGGAATTGACATTCCAAGCGGCAATTCTAATCATTCAAATCCAATTCTTGCAGTTTACGGGTAATCGTATTACGCCCAATTCCCAGACGTTGTGCAGCTTCAACTCGCCGACCCCGAGTTACTTCTAAAGCAGCTTTCAAAACTGCCTTCTCAAAGCGCAAGGTTAAGGCGTCGAATACGCCCTTATCGCCATCTTGTAACATCTTCACCGCTAAACGCCCTAAGGCAGCATCCCACTCATCACGATTAGTGCGCTGACCAGTGCTCACGATCGCTGCTGTCTCAATATCAACTGAGGCAGAAGGAAGAGAATCACCTTGCGCACCGACTGGCAAATCACTTAAGCCAATAATATTAGCAGGTGACATTACCGTTAACCAATGACACAAATTTTCTAATTGCCGTACGTTTCCAGGAAACGGCATCAGACTCATTGCTTTGAGGGCTTCATCTGATAGCTGCTTAGGTTCTACATTAAGGCTAACAGCGCAAGCCAGCATAAAGTGACGCGCTAAGGCGGGAATATCTTCTGCACGTTCTCGTAGTGCGGGTAAACGTAACTGAATCACATTTAAACGATGCAATAAATCTTCACGGAATAAGCCAGCTGAAACACGACTCTCTAGGTTATGATGGGTCGCAACGATGACCCTGACATTCGCGCGGATAGATTCTGTGCCCTCAGCCCTGTAGAAATGCCCATCGGTAAGTACGCGCAACAAACGGGTCTGCAATTCAAACGGAAGTTCCCCAATTTCATCGAGAAATAAGGTGCCACCTTCGGCATGATCTAAGGCGCCACGTTTCAGGCCCTTCGTATTGCCAAACTGCGCACGTTCATTACCAAATAGTTCGGCCTCTAATAAATCTTGCGGAATTGCCGTGGTATTTAAAGCCACAAAGGGGCCTTTTGAGCGGGCGCTATGCTTATATAGTGCCTGCGCAATCAGTTCTTTGCCAGTCCCCGATTCACCGGTAATTAACACTGTCGCGTGGGATTGTGCCAAACGTCCAATGGCGCGAAAGATTTCTTGCATCGCTGGAGCTTGCCCAATAATTTCTGGGGTGTCTTTACGCCAACTGGCATGATCTTTAGATCCAGCCTTATTCCGAGCACCCTCACTACACGCGCGCTGAATTAATTCCACCGCCTTTTGAATATCAAACGGTTTCGTCAGATATTCAAACGCACCTCCTTGAAATGAAGATACCGCTGAATCTAAGTCAGAATACGCCGTCATAATAATCACCGGTAAATTGGGATTAGTAATTTTTACTTGTTGCAACAAATCTAAGCCATTACCCCGTGGCATCCGAATGTCAGATATTAAAACCTCAGGCGTTTCTTTTTCCAAAGCATCTAAAACGTCATTGGGATTAGTAAAAGTACGATGGGGAATATTTTCACGCGTCAGCGCCTTTTCTAAGACCCAACGAATTGACTGATCATCATCCACGATCCAAACGGGTTTTATCATTCTGCCATCTCCTGTTTGCGATACGGAATTTGAATATGGAAAACCGTTAAACCGGGCCGGCTTTCACACGCAATAAAGCCTTGGTGCTGCTGTACAAACGTTTGGGCCAATGTCAGCCCTAAACCACTACCACCCTCTCGACCAGAAACTAAAGGGAAAAAAATCCGTTCGCGAATCTCATCCGGTATCCCTGGGCCGTTATCAATGACGTGCAGATCAAAGGCCATCTTATAACGCTGCTTCGCAATCGTGACCGAACGCGCAATGCGCGTTTTTAATTCAATTTTGGCGGTACCGAGTTTCATTTGCTCTTGCAATACCTGTGCAGCGTTATGCACAATGTTCAGCACTGCTTGAATCAATTGCTCCTGATCACCCATGACATCTGGCAAACTCGTATCATAATTCCGCATAATGCTTAAGCCGTGGGGAAATTCAGCTAATACCAAGCTCCGTACCCGCTCTAAAGCTTCATGCACATTAAACGTTTCCATCGCATGGGCTTTGCGGTGGGGTGCAAGTAAACGGTCCACTAAGGTTTGCAAACGATCAGATTCTTTGACAATCACTTGAGTATATTCACGTAAATTTTTATCTGGCAATTCAAATTCTAATAACTGCGCAGCGCCACGAATACCGCCCAATGGGTTTTTAATTTCATGCGCTAAATTACGCATCAATTCTTTATTAGCTTCAACCTGTTGGGTCACCCTTTCATCACGCTCACTGCGTAACTGCTGATCAATTGGAAACCAGTCCATCATCATTAAGTTTGGCTCTTCAAGCATCGCTACCACTACATGTGCCGGCATCGATTCTTGATGGATACGACTCGGCATAGACTCAAATACCAACTCTTGGCGCTGAGCAGCTACTCGGCCTTCTGCAACTTCTGTAATCATATGCACTAAGGCCTCATTATTCCCAAACAAATCCAAAAGAGAATGTCCTAGTAAAGATTTTCGCGAGAGATCAAGCGCAGCTTCTGCAGCAGGATTTACATAAACCAACTGATATGTTGGCATAGTAAAAACCACCAAAGCATTGGGTAAATGTTCGAGCAATCCCGGAACAAAAGGGGCAGCCGCAGCTGCCCCTTTGCAAGGATTGCGCAATAAACTTGCGCTCAAGCTGTTTCCTTTAATCTTTCCTTCTTAAAAACAATTACAGCGAGTAATACATTTCAAATTCAATCGGATGAGTAGTCATCCTAAACTTAGTGACTTCCTCCATCTTCAAGCTAATGTAAGCATCGAGCATCGAATTTGTAAATACCCCGCCGCGGGTTAAAAATTCACGATCTTTATCCAGACATTCCAAGGCCTGATCAAGGCTATGGCAAACAGTTGGAATCTTTGCATCTTCTTCTGGTGGCAAATCATATAAATTTTTATCCGCAGCTTCGCCTGGATGAATTTTGTTTTGCACGCCATCCAAACCTGCCATCAGTAAAGCTGAAAAAGCTAAATAGGGGTTAGCTAATGGATCGGGAAAGCGCGTCTCAATGCGACGCCCTTTTGGATTAGCTACGTGCGGAATGCGAATCGATGCTGAACGATTACGCGCCGAGTAAGCCAACTTCACGGGAGCCTCAAAACCAGGTACCAAACGCTTATAGGAATTAGTGCCGGGATTGGTAATTGCATTTAACGCACGCGCGTGTTTAATAATGCCGCCAATGTAGTACAAAGCAAATTCTGAAAGCCCTGCATAACCGTTGCCAGCAAATAAGTTTTCACCGTTTTTCCAGACTGATTGGTGCACGTGCATACCTGAGCCGTTATCGCCAACAACTGGCTTAGGCATAAAAGTAGCCGTTTTGCCATAAGAATGGGCCACGTTTTGAACTACGTACTTTTGCCAAATAGTCCAGTCTGCACGTTGCGTTAAAGTGCTGAACTTCGTACCTAATTCAGATTGACCTTGCCCAGCAACTTCATGGTGATGTACTTCAACTGGAATGCCCATGTAGTTTTCTAAAATTAAACACATTTCCGAGCGCATATCTTGAAAGGTATCCACTGGAGATACTGGGAAGTAACCGCCTTTTTTACCTGGACGATGACCTGTATTGCCACCTTCAAACTCAGCACCTGAAGACCATGGAGCCTCTTCCGATTCAATTTTGACAAAACAGCCCTGCATATCTGAGCCCCAACGAATGCCATCAAAGACAAAAAATTCGGGTTCGGGTCCAAAGTAAGCAGTATCACCAAGGCCGGTACTCTTTAAATAATCTTCAGCGCGCTTCGCAATTGACCTTGGGTCGCGGTCATATCCCTTGCCATCCGATGGCTCGATTACGTCGCACGTAATCACTAGGGTTGACTCTTCATAAAAGGGGTCAATGTAGCAAGCAGTTGGATCAGGCATCAGCAACATGTCTGATGCTTCTATGCCCTTCCAACCGGCAATTGAAGAGCCGTCAAATGCATGACCACTCTCAAACTTATCTTCATTAAAAGCTGAAATTGGCACAGTCGTATGCTGTTCTTTGCCTTTGGTATCGACAAAACGAAAATCGACAAAAGTACACTCTTTCTCTTTTACTAACTTCATCACATCTGCGACGGTCTTCGTCATGCAAATCTCCTCTAATAAAAAATACTGGATCAAACAAGCTCCAGGCTGTAACTCAACCACTCTTCCTGTGTTCAGAAATCAAAAGTCAATACCGATAAGGCTAATTTACTGAAACCATGGTGTTGAACGTACTATTATTGCACTATTAGAGTGCCAAAAAAAACCGCTAATTGGCTAATATTCCCAATATTGCACTAAAGTAGTGCATAAAATCAAAGGCTCTGAATTTAATGCTCGCAAGCTTAAATTAGGCAGATGGGGCCGGAAAATCGTAAATTTCATAACCCAAAGCGCTGGTTCCTTGGCGCAAAGCAAGCCACGCCGGGTCTAAGGCGCCTTGATCCCCCTTGACGCCTAATTCAATATGGCGCTTAGCAAAAATACCGCTGCGTAGCGGATCTCCAACCGAGGGCAAACTGAATACCTTGACGCCCGCGAAGTCTTGCTCAATTTGCTCCATTAACGGAGTCAGTGTTGACTCAATGCCGCTCGGCACAATAAAACTTTTCTCAGCCCAATGACTGCGATGCAATAAATGCGCATAGTGCTGATCTAAGCACCAAGCCATCATCGGCGCTGCCATTACCGGAAACCCAGGTAAGAAATGATGTTCATGAAGCCGAAAACCGGGAATTTGGTTATATGGATTAGGGATGATTTCACAGCCCAGCGGAAATTCACCCATTTTGAAACGGTGTTGATTTTCAGGCGTATTCAAGTCAGCCTTTGCTGGATCGCCTTCGGCCGTCGCCTGAATCCGGGCAGCAATTAACACTTTGGCCTCCGGATGCAGGGCTAGACCCAGCCCCAAGGCTTTGGCTGCACAAGCGCGCGTATGGTCGTCTGGGGTCGCACCGATACCGCCGGTACTAAAAACCACATCACCACTTGCGAAGGTATCTTTTAGCGTTTGAATAATTTGCTCAGGATCATCAGCAACATAACGCGCCCAAGATAGGCTTAAGCCCCGCTCACCAAGTAACTCAATCAGCTTGGCAAGGTGTTTATCACTTCTGCGACCCGACAAAATTTCATCGCCTATAACGAGCAAACCAAAACGTCGAGTCGCTTCCGGCTCAGCTACAAGAGGCTTCAGTCCCTCTGGACTCTGATCCTGAGCAGAATGGGTTGGATTAATTGCTGACATATGTGCAATTATCCACGCCTTGGGTCATGATCAATCACTTCAACATCACTGGTACTCCGCAGTTCGATTAAGGCATGCAATAAAAAATGGGTAAACCACAGAGCGGCAAAAACAAAAATGATCGAGTAGACCCACAGTGCCACAAACGAAACAAAAGGAAATAAGACCAAGGCAAGTACCGAGGTGGCCCAAAAGAAACTAGGCACAACGCCCAGCAATCCCGCCAAAATACCCATGGTTAATAAAGACCAGCGATATTTTTCCAACAAGGCATTGCGTTCGGCAGCCGTAGCATGCTTCGCTAAAACATCGTACGTCATTAAGCGCATTGTTAACCATCCCCATAGTAAGGGCGGCAAAATCGCGAACAACGGCGGTATCCACCAAATGGGTAAAGTTAGAAAAACCAAAACTAAACAAATTAAACTGGACCAAAGCGTATAGGCTAAGCTACCAAAAAAACTGCCAAATAAATGAGCGTTAACAGGCACTGCTAATTTGACATAAGTTGCTTGTTCGGCCACGCTATTCACAATGGCTGGAACGGTTGTAAAAGCAATCACCAGTAACAGACTAATTGCGGAAATTGGCATTAAAAGAATGACAAAAAATAATGGCGCCAACCAAGTTTGAGAGCCTTCAATTCCAAGCCATGCTAAAGCGTGCTCGATCCAGCTAGTAAAAATTGAAGCGCTTAAAAAAATCCGTAAATAATCTAGCGCCGGCGACCAAACTAACCACAGCAATACACCCCAAAAAACTGCCACGATTAAAAATGGTCTAAAGCTTAGCCATAACATCCGTGGATGCATCGACCCAACTAGGGCCAAGCCTAAAGCACGAATGACGCCACTAAAACCAACCATTTCTATCCTCTATCAATTTGCATGGAGGCTTTAAAGCGAATGAGTGCGCTTAAAAAAAGTCTGCCAAGCCGCCTTTAAGCTCTGCCATTGATGCTGCAGAATGCTGTTTGATAATTGCAAATGTTCGACACCAGTTGGGTGAATTTGACGATCAAAATTTGCTGTTTTAAAAATCATATCCCACCAAGGGAATAAAACACCAAAATTACACCCACCTAATACTCCCGGTTGATTGCTGGCCTCATAGCCCAGACGAATAGCATGATGGCGTCGATGAAAAATAGGCGATACCAATACATATTTGGCCCAACCTAGATGCACTTTTACATTAGCATGCTGCCAGCTTTGCACAAATTGACTGATAACCACTAATAAAATAAATTGGCCAGGACTGACGCCAATGATTAAAGCGCAAAATGCAAAGACCAGCGCCCGCATGACGTCATCTAAAAAATGATTGCGATTATCGGACCATGCTGTCATGGCAGTTTGGCTATGGTGTAAGGCATGTAACTGCCACCACCACTGAAAGCGATGGGTAGCGCGGTGATAGCAATAGTCAATAAAATCTAAGATGATTAAATAAATGAGAAAGCTAACCCAAGGAATTGAAGTGACACCTGGCCACCAATTTTCGACATTCAAGCGCTCGAAGCGCCAATCATGTAATTGCCCTTCAAATTGAAAAAAGAAATCGGCAAAAACAATAAAAATAATCGCGTGAAATAAGCCTAAGCGATGAAAAAAAGTATAGAACACATCCGCCGCCATACTCTTTGCATGACGCACTTGTATTTCAGCAGGATTCAATTTCTCCCACAGGCGCAAACCAAACGCGATCAGGAAAATTTGCAGCATTCCCAACAAGAGCCACTCGCTACCATCAAATGCATCCTCCGCCCAATGCATTAAACCAAACTGATACAGCAACGGCTCGAGCACATAATGGAACAAAGCCTCTTGTGCTTGACTATATTGCTGGGTTAAAAATTCGAACATACTTATCATTGAGCCTATTGTTTGGTGATAATTGATTTTTCATACAGGCAAGGTAGCAAAACAAAACCCCCGCTGTTTCAAATTATCAATCAAGGGCTCTAAAACTGCAGGCGCCCAGGCGTCTTTACGCGACCAGATGCCTAAATGGGCCATGGCAATATCCCCATCTTGAATTTTATTACTAGCTTGCGCCAGCAGCAAAGCATTAGGGAAGCGCCCAGAATCAAGCTCATCGCCCAAAAACCCCGCCCTTGCCCAGCCTATATGCTGAAAACCACACTCCTCCCCAAAGGCAATTAAACGGGGTGAAGTTCTACCGCCAGGAGCACGCCATATGGGCTCTAATTGCTGACCAGTTAAGTCATGAAAGCGGCTATTTACCCGTTTTAACTCGGTGCAAAATGTTGGGGCGTCATACCATTTGCCAATACCAGCATCAGCACCAAATTGTGGCTTCAGACGAACAAATCCAGCTTTGCCATCACCTTGAAAGTAAAGATGATCAAAAGTGTGACTCCCAAAATGATGCCCCGCTTGCGCTAATTTTTGCCAATAAGAACGCCAGCTCTCGTCCAAAGCGTAATCGCCGCGGCTAGTTCTTTCGTTGGCTAGAAAAAAAGTTGCCCGCACTTGCTGTCTATTCAGGATGGCTGCAATGGTTTCAGCCATTGCCATATTGCCGGTATCAAAGGTAAGGTAGACGGTTTTATTACAAATTGGCCTGGGTGTAGTTTGCGCTTGTACTAAACCAAAAAGGCAAAATAACGTCGGCAGCCAGATAATAAGCCTACGCAAACGCTACTCCCAAGAAGCTCGCGGATAAAAGAAAACACCATGTGGCGATTTGCCCACTGGAATAACTGTGGCTAATTTCATACTTGGAATGTCAATGATGCCCACTTTTTTTGCAAAACGAAAAGTAACCCATAAATTTTTTCCATCCGGAGTCAGCTCCATATCGTCTGGACCCGCAGGTAGGCTAGCGATTTCGCCAACTTTACTTAAGGTCTGCATATCGATTAAGCTGATTGATGAGGCCACTCGATTGCTCACAAACACATGTTTGCGATCACCTTGTGGCCTAAAGTTATGCGCACCCTTGCCGGTTGTTATGCGCTTGAGCGATTGGCGAGTGCGCCAATCAATCACTTCTACATAATCAGCGCCCGTAATACCTACCAATAAATACTGATCGCCTGGGGTCATCCATAAACCAGCAGGCGTAGGACCCGTAGGCATTCGCCATAAAACTGTTTGACTTGCTAAATCGATTGCCGCCAATTCTGCTGAGTCTTGCAAAGTAATGAAGGCAATTTTGCTATCCGCAGTAAAGGCAATATGACTTGGGGTTTTAGCTAGGGTAATCGACTTAGCTAACGTAAAGTCACTGCCTTGTACAGAATAGATATCCACCCGATTTAAGCGATTACCGTTTACTACAAACCATTTTGAATTTGGTGAGTAAGCAATTTGATAAGGATCAATTATTTTTGGAATGCGTCCTTTTACCTCGCCTGTTATCGGATTTAAAACCGCAATATCATTGCCTACCGCATTGGCTACTAACAGGGTTTTTTGATCAGGTGCCATCATTAAATGATGCGGCTCTTTCCCGATCGGCATGGTTTTGATGACTTCACGTAATTTCATGTCTACTAAGCTAACACTGGCATCGCCCGAATTTAAAACGACGGCAATCTTTGGCTCGCCTTGACTTGGGGTAGATATGGTTGCCGGTTGTGCAAAGCCAGAGGATGGAAAAAGCAAATTAAAAACAAAAAAAACGCTAATACTGAGGAGTAATTTCATTTGACTATTGTAAATGTCCTCTGTTCGACATGCTTTGATACTGATCAAAACTTACTTATAAAGGCTTTGTAATACCTTTTCTAGGCGTTTAGCTGAGATCGGCATAGGGGTTTTTAATTCTTGAGCGAATAAAGCCACCCTCAGCTCTTCTAATTGCCAGCGGAAATCTTGTAATCGGGCATCTTCATCCAGCACATAAGCTGCACCACCCTTCTGTCCTTGAAGTAATTTTTGCCAAGGCCGCGCTAAAGATTCCCACTCACGCTGAGCTTGGACATCGCGGCTTGGATTCGCACGCAATTTATCAATGCGTAAAACAATGGCTTTCAAATAGCGTGGCAAATGCACTAGCTGCGCATAGGAAGTTTCAGCAATACAGTGCGGGAAAATTAAGCCCTGAATTTGTTGGCTAATATCAGCATGGGCAGCACTAGATAAGGCTTTTGCTTGAGCTAATTTTTTCTGCACATCAGCATGGGCTTCTAAGGCAGTTAATAGATGGCGAGCAATTTCTTGTGCAATTAAAGCGAGCCGTGGTTTGCCAGCTTGTAAACGTGCTTGAAATTGCTCACGATTACGGGGTAGTGGCTCTGCCATGAATGCTCTTTCAAGCGCTAAATTCAGAATCTGCTCGATGATGCTATCGACGGTGCCAATTTGCATAAACAACAAACCAATTTCTCGCGCATGGGGTAATTGTTTTTGCAACGCTTTCAAGGTATCGCGCTGACTTAAAGCAAATAAACGCCGCAAACCAAGCCAATGGCATTTTCGTGCTGCAACTAGATCGTCAAATACGGCTAATTCACAGGCAGCACCACAATCGACTAGAGCCGGATAACCAAACAGGGTTTTGCCCGCCTTTTGAATTTCTAAGGTTTCCTCTAGCTCACCAAAATCCCATTGGGTATAGCTACCAGAGGCGACGGTTGATCGGTTCTGTGCTGATGGTGCAAGCGCAACCGCCTGAAAAGCAAGTCGCGCGCTATCACCAAATTCTGCCTTCAAGCGCGGCAAATTGCGCTCTAACTCCAATTGCCGACCATGCTCGTCAAGCAAGCGAAAATTCATCAGCAGATGTGGCGGTATGGCTTCAAGTCGAAAGTCACTCCGTTTCACATCTAATGCCTTCACTTGACGTAAATCCTGAATCAAGCTGTCGAGATAATCGCCCTTACCAAATTCATCGGCCGCCATCCGCCGCTCAAGAAAATCTTTAGCGTATTCGACAATTGGCACACAATGCCGTCGTAACTTTTGGGGTAGCGACCTTAACAGTACTTGGGTTTTCTCTTCACACATGCCTGGCACTAGCCATTCACAGCGGCGGCTATCTACCTGATTCAATAAGGTTAAGGGCAAAATTAAAGTCACACCATCTTTTGGACTAGTAGGCTCAAAGTGATAAGACAAAGCAAATTCAGTACCACCCATGATTAAAGTTTTAGGGTAGCGATCCACTGTTATTCCTGCCGCTTCATGACGCATCAAGTCAGCTTTATCTAAACGTAAACTTGCCTCAGCCGTTGCCGTTTTTTGCAGCCAAGCCTGTAAACCAGGTCGACTATAAATCTCCATTGGAATGCGCTCTGCATAAAATGCAAATAAGAGTTCATCGTCAACCAGAACATCGGGGCGCCGTGAACGATGCTCAAGCGCCTCAATTTCTCGCACTAAACGGCGGTTATGCCAAAAAAATGCATAGGTATTCGGGTAGCGCTTTTTTGCCTCAATTTCCGTTTCTTTGGCTAACGCTGGCGTATCTACACGCCCAAACATCTCCCCCTCAACCAAGGCTTTTTGAATAAATAATTGGCGGGCCTCAACTTGATCATGGGGTGCGAACCTCACCTTACGCCCGTGATAAATCGACAGGCCATATAGCGTGCCACGTTCATGCGCCATGACTTCGCCTTGCCGACTATCCCAAAAGGGGTCACTCAGAGACTTGACGAGGCGATGCGCGCCCACCTGCTCTACCCAGAGAGGCTCAATTTTGGCAATCGTACGGGCGTACATCCGTGTAGTTTCTTGTAATTCACCAGCCAAAATCCATGCGCCGGCTTTTTTTCCAAGGCTTGAACCGGGCCAAATAAAAAGTCGAATTCCGCGTGCACCCAAATAGGAGCCTACTTTGGTATTTGGCGTGGTGGTCTTATCACTCTCTTCTTTTTTAGCTACATGCCCCAATAATCCAGTTAATAAGGCTAAATGAATTTGCTCATAAGTCGCTGGTACTGTATTTTCTCGCCAGCCTTTTTCACCTAACAGTGTGTGTAACTGTCCATATACATCACGCCATTCTCGTAAACGGCGGGGTGATAAGAATTGACTGCGGCATAAATTTTCTAATTGACGATTGGAATTTTTGTGATGCAAAGCATCTTGATACCAATTCCAAATTTTTAAATAATTCAAAAATTCTGACTGGGGATCGGCAAATCGTTGGTGAGCTGTATCAGCGGCAGCCGCTTGCTCCAGTGGTCGGTCGCGGGGGTCTTGAGTTGCTAACGCAGAAACAATAACGGTCACTTCTTTTAAGGACTGATGATCACGAGCCGCCAATAACATGCGACCAACTTTTGGATCTAAAGGCAATTCAGCTAGTTCACGCCCCAAGGCGGTTAGTCTTAGCTCCCCTGTTTCAGTGCTGGCTTCAGTACTCGTAGTCACGGTAGCCTCAATTGCGCCTAACTCATCTAGTAATTGAATACCATCAGCTACCGCTCGACCCAAGGGGCGATCTAAAAAAGGGAAATCGGCTATGCGTGGTAAATGTAAGGCGCTCATTCGCAATAAAACTGCCGCTAGAGAGCTGCGCAAAATTTCCGGATCAGTGAATTTTTGCCGTCCCAAAAAATCTTCTTCACTATAAAGACGCACACAAATACCATCTGCAACCCGACCACAACGACCCGCCCGTTGGTTTGCAGCAGCCTGAGAAATCGGCTCAATTTGTAATTGCTCCACTTTATTGCGATAGGAGTAGCGCTTCACACGCGCTAAGCCACTATCGATTACATAACGAATATTGGGCACCGTCAGGGATGTTTCAGCTACATTGGTAGTTAAGATAATTCGTCGACCATGGCCTGTTTGAAATACCCGTTCTTGCTCTGCTACCGATTGGCGAGCAAATAAGCTCAAGATCTCAGGATGAAAACGCTGTTGTAACAGAGGATCTTTGCGCAAAACTTCAGCACAGTCACGAATTTCACGCTCGCCCGGTAAAAATACGAGTACATCTCCAGCGCCTAAAGCACCCTCACGCCATAAATCATTAATTGCCTCCGCTACACCCTCACTCAAGTCCTTGGCTTCTTTTTTACTAGCGCCTTCTAATGGTAAGTAACGTTGCTCCACAGGAAACAAACGGCCGCTCACTTCAATCACGGGTGCAGGAATTTGATTGACAGCGAAATGTTGCGCGAAACGATTTGCATCAATTGTTGCTGAGGTAATGATGACTTTCAGATCTTTACGCTTAGGCAGGAGTTGTTGCAGATAGCCTAATAAAAAATCAATATTTAAACTTCGCTCATGCGCCTCATCAATAATGATGGTGTCATAAGCCTGCAAGAGCGGATCCCGTTGCGTCTCGGCTAAGAGGATGCCATCCGTCATCAACTTAATTGAGGCAGTTGCGCTGGTCTTATCGGCAAAACGTACTTGATAACCGACATCTTGACCCAAAGGTGAATGTAATTCATGGGCGATACGTTTGGCCGTAGCCGTGGCAGCAATCCGCCGGGGCTGAGTATGGCCGATTAAGCGCCCCCCATTAACCCGTCCCCGACCAAGCGCAAGACAAATTTTTGGCAACTGCGTTGTTTTGCCTGAGCCTGTCTCGCCACAAATAATCACCAATTGATTTTCTTGTAAAGCCGCCATAATCCGCTCACGCTGGCCTGAAACTGGCAATTCCTCGGGAAACTCAATCAGCACAGGGCATACCTTAACTCCTTCAGGAGTGTTGGAAGCGGGCACAGGTAGTGGCTCGGTTTTCAATTTTGTTTGGTTTATGGGCTTCTGCACCCTATAATTTTCTCACTATGAACGCGAATCCACCGAAGCTCGATCAAAAGCGGGGTAACTTATCTTCCCCCGCTAAGCAAACTATGCCCTTGAATCTGGCTGGAGCGGCTGCGACTACCGACTTTCCTTTCGTCGCGTGGCTCCGTGATGTTGCACCTTATATCCATAGTTTTCGAGGCAAAACCTTTGTCATTGCCTTTGCAGGCGAATTAGCTCAAGAGGTTGGCCTGGAGAGTCTCATCGAAGATATTGCCATGTTGCATGCGATGGGTATGCGTATTGTCTTGGTCCACGGCATTCGCCCACAAATTGAAGAGCAACTGAAGCTGCGCAAAATTAAAAGTAAGTACGGTAAATCCAATATGAGTGCCTACCGGATTACTGATGCTGCCGCCCTAGAGTGCGTTAAAGAGGCAGCCGGGGAATTACGCCTCGATATCGAGGCGGCCTTTAGTCGTGGTTTGCCAAATACACCCATGGCTGGTTCACGCATTTCAGTTATTTCTGGAAACTTTATTACTGCTATGCCTTTTGGTGTAGTGGATGGTACTGACTTTATTCATACGGGCTTAGTCCGTAAAGTCGATGCTGAATCCATCAAGCTCTCGCTAGATAGCAATAAAATAGTTTTACTCTCGCCGCTTGGGTTTTCTCCTACAGGCCAAGCCTTTAATTTATCGTATGAAGATGTCGCTGCCGCAACTGCTGCGGCCCTTAAAGCCGACAAAATTTTATTCTTAACCCCCTATCCGGCCTTACTCGATCAGCAGAATGAGCCGATTACTGAGTTATCACTGGAGCAATTAAATACCCATATCAGTAGCCAGGCGGCATTACTTCCAGGGTTTCGCAGCCTCCTGAATCTTGCTGCGCAAGCAGTAAAGGCCGGCGTCAACCGCGTGCATTTTTTACCCGCGAATCGCGATGGCGCGCTCTTGGAGGAATTGTTTACCCATGACGGTATTGGCATGATGCTGGCCTCATCGAATATTGAAAATTTGCGTGAAGCAAACCAAGATGATGTCAGCGGTATTTTGCAACTCACCATGCCGCTTGAAGAAGAAGGTATTTTGGCACCCCGCGGTCAAGACGTGATTGAACGCGATATTGCCCGATTTTCTGTGATTGAGCATGATCGCGTGCTATTTGGCTGCGCGGCGCTCTTCCCTTTTCCGAATCAGGTGGGCGAGCTCGCTTGTTTAGCAGTCGATAGCGAAGTACAGGGCTCAGGCGATGGCGAGCGCCTCCTGAAGCATATTGAACTGCGAGCTAAAGCGGAGGGTATTACTAAACTTTTTGTCCTCACCACTCGCACCGAACACTGGTTCTTAAAGCGCGGCTTTGTTCGCGCTACCGTCGACGACCTCCCTGCCGAGCGCAAAGAAATATATAACTGGGATCGTAAGTCGATGGTTTTAATGAAGAACGTCTAAAATCAAACTTGATTCGTTATTGGCATTAAAAGAAAGGTTTTTCTCATGGTACGCATGGTTCAATGCATCAAACTGAATAAAGAAGCTGAAGGTCTTGATTTTGCCCCCTTACCCGGCGAATTAGGCAAGCGCATTTGGCAACAAGTGTCAAAAGAAGCCTGGGCTGGTTGGCTTAAACATCAAACCATGCTGATAAATGAAAATCGCCTCAATATGGTTGATGCACGCGCACGCCAATACCTCTTAAAGCAAGCTGAAAAACATTTCTTTGAAGATGGTGCTGATATGGCTACTGGGTATGTACCACCGCCTCCACCCCAGTAGCATTGCTGACCAAAAGTAAATCGGCCTTCCGTTGGGCAAAGAGCCCAACGCTCACGACGCCAGGGATTTGATTGATCTTTGCCTCTAGTTGTAGGGGTTGCGTAATCGACAGTCCGCGCACATCCAAAATCCAGCCACCGTTATCAGTAATAAAAGGTTGGCCGGTCGTACCAGCCATACGCAAATGTCCTTCACCACCTAAAGTAGCGACCATCCGCATCACATAAGGCTGTGCCAAAGGGATAATTTCAAGCGGTAAGGGAAACTGCCCCAACACGGCCACTTGCTTGGAAGCATCACAGATACAAATAAAGCGCTTGGCCATTGCGGCAATAATTTTTTCACGGGTTAACGCACCTCCGCCGCCTTTAATCATGTGGCCTGCAGGGTTAATTTCATCTGCGCCATCGACATAAACTGGTAAATCGGTCACTTGATTCGTATCGAGGACATAAAAACCCTGTTGGATGAGACGTTGCGTACTAGCCATTGAACTAGAAACAACCCCAGCAAAGTGGCCCTGATGGGGCGCTAACAGATCAATAAACCAGTTGGCTGTCGAGCCTGTGCCAATACCCAAGCATTGACCAGGTGGTAGTTTCAAGACCTCGTCACAAGCGGCTTGCGCCACCAACCGTTTTAATTCCTCTGGATTCACGTCTGCTCCCCATCTGAATTCATTATGATATGACAAAAGAAGATAAATGCTGATGAATACCCTTGACCAACTGAAGCAGTACACCACCGTAGTAGCTGATACCGGCGATTTTGCGCGGATGCGACAATTTCAGCCACAAGATGCGACTACCAACCCCTCTTTAATACTTAAAGCAGTCCAACAAACTGCTTATGCCGATTTAGTTCAAGGCGTAAAACAAGCGCATCCTCACGCTAGTGCCACTGAACTGATGGATCATGTTTTGGTCGCCTTTGGCTTAGAAATTTTACAAATAGTGCCCGGCCGGGTCTCTACCGAAGTTGATGCACGACTTTCATTTGATACTAGCGCAACGATTGCCAAAGCGCGTGATCTGATTAGGCTTTATGCAAAACAAGGCATCAATCAAGAGCGTGTCTTAATCAAATTAGCGGCTACTTGGGAAGGCATTCAAGCAGCTAAAGAATTAGAGGCTGAAGGTATTCACTGCAATATGACCTTATTGTTTTCTTTAATTCAGGCGGCGGCTTGTGGCCAAGCAAAGGCAACACTCATTTCTCCCTTTGTCGGACGCATTACGGATTGGCATAAAGCCCGTTTAGGGTCCAACTGGGATGATGCCACGCATGGCGGCGCCAGCGATCCTGGGGTCAATTCTGTAAAACGCATTTACCGCTATTACAAACAATTTGGCATCAACACTGAGGTGATGGGTGCAAGCTTTCGCAATATTGGGCAAATCATTGAGTTAGCAGGGTGTGATCTTTTAACCATTAGTCCGGAATTACTTAGCAATTTACAAGATAGTTCAATCGCCGTCGTTCGCCAGTTAAATGCTGACGATGCCAAGGACTCACCTTCTTGTGAACTCAATACAGCAGAAGCCGCATTTCGTTTACAACTGAATAATGATGCGATGGCGACTGAAAAGCTCGCCGAAGGGATTCGTAGCTTCTGCGCCGATATTGAAAAATTAGAACAATTACTTAAATAGCAGCCAAGCGTTGTCTTACCGCCTCAAATAAACAAACCCCGCTGGCAACGGAAACATTTAAGCTTTCGACAACGCCCTGCATCGGAATACGGACCAACTGGTCACAGTTTTCGCGAGTCAGTCGCCGCATACCATCACCTTCAGCGCCCATCACGATGCCAATTGGGCCAGTTAAATCGAGATCATAAATCGATAACTCGGCGTCTTCATCAGTTCCAATTAAGGTAATACCCATTTCCTTTAGCTCTTTCATACTGCGCGCTAAATTTGTTACGGGAATTAAAGGTACTACCTCAGCTGCTCCGCTGGCAACTTTAGTAACCGTCGCATTGACGTGCGCCGAACGGTCTTTGGGTACAACAACCCCGTGTACCCCTGCGCCATCTGCCACCCGCAAACAGGCGCCTAAATTATGGGGATCGGTAACGCCATCCAAAACCAATAGCAAAGCCGGCCCCTCGATACCATCGACTAATTCAGGTAATGTTCTCGCCACTGTCATTTTGTCTGCTAGCGCCACTAAGCCTTGGTGCCGATCATGCCCTGCCAAGCTATGTAAGCGCTCGGAATTGGCAGAATGCAAGCGATCACCTAATAATGGCGTTGCTTGTTTTAAAAAATCACCCATACGGCGATCACGCCGCGCAGGATCGTAATAGACTGCACGTAAACTTTGTGCATCTAAACGTAAGCGCGCTTGAATTGCATGAAAACCCAAAATGATATTTTTCACTTACGCTTGCCTTTACGCACGGGTGGCTTATTACCAGCCTGTTTATGCGCGCTACGGGCCTTTCCTTTATGCTTCCCACTCTTCTTCGCAGAAGGTTGGCCGTTACTACCGGTAGTAGCTCCGTTAGTTGCGTTACTCTGAACCCCTTTTACTGGTGCCTTGCTATCTGGACGCGTTTTCTTCGAAGCCGCTTTTTTATGAGGACGGCCAGAATCTGCAGCCAAAATAACATTGCGTGTGCGTGACCCACCGCCCTCAGCGCCAATCGATTTCACTAAACTAAACTCAATTTTGCGCGCGTCTAAGTCAACCCGACTTACTAACACGTGTAGTCGGTCCCCAAGGCGATGGCGAATACCCGTGCGCTCGCCACGTAATTCTTGGCGAGCCTCATCGTATTGAAAATAATCGCCACCCAATTCGGTCACATGAACCATGCCCTCAACGAAGAGGTTTTCAAGTTGAATAAATAAACCAAAATTGGCCACACCAGTAATCGTGCCGGCATATTCTTGCCCTAAATGATCACGCATGTAATAGCACTTCAACCAAGCCTCAACGTCGCGCGAAGCTTCGTCAGCACGGCGCTCATTGGCAGAGCAATGAACCCCTAACTGCCCCCAAACTGGCAAACTAAAGTGCTGCCCCTTAGCGCCCTTATTACCTTGCGCACCTTTAGGCCCCTTAATCCCTTTTGCCTCTAAGCGCGATTGCACTGCCTCACCATGCGATTTTTTAGCAGCCACGGCATTCGCCCGTGCAGTACCTTTGCGAGGTAAAGTGAGATTCAGCGGCACCCGTTCCGGCAGAGTTGGGTGATAGGTTTTTTTCTGCAAAATGGCTTTGATCGCCCGATGCGTTAATAAATCGGGATAGCGCCGAATCGGACTGGTAAAGTGGGTGTAAGCAGGATAAGACAAACCAAAATGCCCGGCATTATCGGGTTGATAAACTGCTTGTTGCATAGAACGCAAAACTGACGATTGCAGCATCATTGAGTCAGGCCGCGGTTTAATTTCCTTAATTAAGCGGGCAAAGTCTTTGGGCTGTGGTTTATCCCCTCCCGTTAAGCTAAGAGCTGAGGTACGCAAAGCTTGCCTTAAGGTCGCTAGTTTTTCTGCAGAAGGCTCTTCATGCACGCGGTACAAACTATGATGATTATTCTGCGCTAATAAATCGGCTGCACAGACATTAGCAACCAACATACATTCTTCAATGACTTTATGGGCTTCATTACGAATGCGTGGCTCAATCCGTAAAATTTTTCCTAACTCATTACTAATAATTTGTGTTTCGGTCGTTTCAAAAT
>Ga0304729_1000112_pt1 | contig 53628 bp, 69 predicted proteins | sample C_131016_MF_Meta_FD_190475 | JGI IMG/M metagenome (GOLD analysis project Ga0304729, IMG submission 190475) | Freshwater microbial communities from Lake Croche, Canada to study carbon cycling - C_131016_MF_MetaG (v2) (version 2) | ecosystem: Environmental > Aquatic > Freshwater > Lake | place... | reverse complement strand
GCCTCAATAGATGCATTGTCACAGACTTCCTTGTAATCGTCAGTGCCAACCCACTGTGCTGCATCAAGGGCATCATCCACATTGGCACAAACCAAATCCCTTAAGGCCTGAGCCACACAAGCCCTCCACAGGAGTCTTATGTTACTGACCTCGCCAATTTCGTGATCCTCACCTAGGACATTATCTCTATCGGGTTTCTTCATTGTCATTCCCCTTTAATAGATTGGTGAACTCAGAAGTGTTTGGATAATCTTCTTCGTCCATATGATTAATAGTAATTTCTACGCGGGGATTATTCTTATCAATCCCATGCCTAATGATTTTAAATTTTATCTGACGGTCATTTTTTATAACACCGCAGCTCTGAAGCATGTCCATCACTAGACTTTCGTCTAGGTCCGAACGCCTGTCTCTGTAAAAAATATTACAGTCTAGTTTAATGTCACCCAAAATTGGTGAATCAAGTTGTGGGCATTGAGCTTCAAATAATGAACTGAATGCCATGGCAGAATTTGATTTAATTGAAGCCAGTCTTTTACCTCGCCTAACAATCCGCCGACCATTTGATTTTGAAGCGCATTGACCAAGGATTAAAATCCTTACTGGCATTGGGGTTGCATAATGAATCATGCTGATCTCATAAAAAACTTGACAATGTGTCCGAACTAGAAATAGGGTAGGGGTATCCCCTAGATGGTAACTTGGGGATAAGATAATATCAACTAATAAAACAATAGAGGTTTCTATGACTCCGATGAAGTCCTTTCTAGGTTGGGAAGATGTTCCAGAGGAATATTACCCAGCAGCTATGACGATCAAAGAAAACCAATACGCAATTAATTTCCCAGACTTCCCGGAAATTGCACAGATAATTGAGGATAGCGTTAGCCAAGTCCTTTCTGCCGCAGAGCGTAACTTAAAGCGGGCCATCGCTAATCGTCAGTCAAAGAATTTTCTGCTTCCATATCCATCAAAGGCCGATACGATCCCCGGAGAAATCTGCATGATCAAGGCCGTTGGCGGTGGTATGTCCGTGGAGATTAACGAGTGAGCGCCTATCGAGATGCAGTCGCTAAGGACTGGACCGAAGAGGAAATGGAAGCCCTCTCTCGCATGGCTGCTGAGGGCCACACCGCGAAGGCCATAGCGGAAAAGCTTGGTCGAACTAGAAATAGTGTGATTGGCCGAGCCGTGAGAAAGGGCGTTAAACTTCTTGGGAAAACCTATCCTGCGTTAGTCAAGAGGGTTGTCAAAAAAGAACCATCCGTAAAGATTGCGAGGATCGCCAAGGCCGCTAAGGCTGAAGTAAAGCTGGCTTGCCCAGCCCCCGTAAGGATGGAGCGGACGCAACCACTAGGCGATGCACCGCCATTCTTGATGACAAAGCTACAGGATTTAAAATCTAATCAATGCAAGTGGATTGTTGAGAAGGATTTTAATGATGACTATTTGTTTTGTGGCCATCCGGTAATTAAAGATAAATCTTGGTGCGCCCATTGTCACAAGGTTGTGTATCTGCCATTTGTTCCCATGCGGAAAGTTGCCCGCCGCCATCTACAAGGATAAGGTTATGGAAAAAGAAAAATCACCGGGCAATATGCTTGATGAATTTATTAATGGTATAAGGCGTGAGGTTCAAATGGCTAGGTCTCAGGAGGCCATGGCCCGTGACAGAACGCCAGAAGAGGCCATTATGCTATCAATGCATATTGGCAATGCATGCGTTGAAATTGCCAGCAGGGATAAGAATGTTCAGTCTTTGATGTTCTTTGCCACGCCATTCGGCGCAGACTCTGAGGGCAATAACATTGGTTCCTTTGCATTTGCATCCTGTATGCTTGGCGGGGTATCAAGACCAGCTTTTGATTTAATTGTTAGGGAACATATCCCCTCCGCAATTAAGGATATGCAGCCTTCATTTTGGTCTAGGTTAAAGACATGCTGGTTTATTCTTAGGGCAAGCCCTGAGCGTAGAGCCAAGACGCTGAAGGGCTAAGCTCATGGTCACATACACGAACAAGCACAATCTTCCCGGTCCATTATACAAGGCCCTAAGCGAGGATAATTATTCTCGCGGCAAGGCTGATATATCCGTGACCTCCTTGCTCGGTCCGCCAAAGGTTGAAATTCTTCAGGCCGTCCACAAGGAATTTATTACCGTAGACGTTACAGAACGTCTTGCCGCCTTATTCGGGACAGCGATTCACGAGATCATTGCCCGTGGTGCGGAAGGTATGGAAGGCTATGTATCTGAGGAGAGGCTGTTTGCTGAAGTTGCTGGCTGGACTATTAGCGGCGGTATTGACCTACAAGAGCCTGACCATAAGACCAAGACCGTAGCTATCAAGGATTGGAAGACCACAACCGTTTATGGGGTTCAGCACCCCAAGCGCGACTGGGAACTTCAATTAAATTGTTATGCCTATTTGGTTAAGCAAGTGCTAGGACTGACAGCTACTAGCTTACAGATTGGTGCGCTGATTAAGGATTGGTCGGCCAGCAAGGCTAGGTTTGATAAAAATTACCCTCAGTGTCAGATCGCTATGATTGATTTGCCATTGTGGCCTGAGGATCAGCAAGAAGCCTACGTTCTTGAGCGCGTCAGGACGCATCAGGAGGCGGCTATCTATTATGAGATGAGCCATCAGCTTCCAGAGTGTACGCCTGAGGAGATGTGGGAGCAAGGCGGAGGCTTTGCTATCATGAAGAGGGGCGGCAAGCGGGCGCATTCGGTTCATGATAACCGCGATGATGCCACTGACGTATTGACTATGCTTAATGCCACCACCCCAACGACTGCCGCACCAATTTATTTGATTGAGCATCGTCAAGGCCGCAGGGTTCGGTGTGAAGAATATTGTTCCGTCAATAAATTCTGCCTTCAATATGCGGAATATAAAGACGATCAAGAAATCGTCATATGAGTGACGATGAACCTAGGTTTAATCTTCTCCCCGCAAGGGAGGAGGTTATTCCTGAAAAGCGCAAGCACCTCTCCAAGAAAATGAAATTGGAGATTTTAATCAAAACCCCAAAGTGCAGCCACTGCGGGGAGCGATTAAATAACTTGCAAGATATTGAGTGGGACCATATAATTCCACTCGCACTAGGTGGTTCTCAAGAGTTACACAATTGGGAACCAGTACACGTTAACTGTCATAAGCAGAAGACCAAGACCGATGTGTCACGAATTCGCAAATCTAAGAGAATTGCAGCCAAGAGGACAGGTACATGCAAGCAAAAGAAAAAAATACCGAGTCGCCCGTTTCAGAAGAAAACAAAGGAATGCTAGCGGCCATTCTCAAGACCATCAATCAAGTCCCAAGCTTGAAGAAGGCAGACCGCAATAAGCATGGCGGTTATAACTATGTCAGCATTGATGACTACTATAAGGAGGTAGCAACTATTGCTGCGGCCAATGGTATTCACTGGCACCCCAAGGAAATCCAAGCGCCTGAACTTCATATCATCTCTATGAAACAGGCGCAGACTGTTGCAGCATTCCGCTACTCGTTCACCATTTCACATAGCGAGGAAGTAGTTCCGAATTATTTCACCTGCACTATTTATCATCCGTTCCAAGGCGCTCAAACGTCTGGCTCTGCAATGTCATATGCAGAGAAGTTATTTATGCGGACGGTATTTAAGGTTCAGACCGGGGAAGGTGATGCGGATGCATCAAGCATCGACACTGGATTTAATGATTCCTCTTCTGATCTTCTTGGGGATTTTGGCATTCATGATACCAAGGCAGTAGCCAAAGCTACGGCAATGCCGCAGTCGAAGAAAGCCGAGGGCGTGTGGACTGACGAACAAAGCTTTGCTCTTGTTTCGTTGGTGAAATCCTTTATTGATATTTGTAAGGATGAAGAATCACTTACCGAATTCTGGGTGAAGAATAATCCACAGTTTGATAAGATGAAGCCGCATGATGCCGAAAGCTACATGCAGGTGCTGAATATGTTTAAGGCTCACAAGGCAGTTCTGAAAGGAAGCCAAAATGTCTAATGGTGCTTATGTTACCAAGCCTAACACGGCTGGTATTTTCCCTAACGAAAAGCGTTCGTCCGAAACCCATCCTCACTTTCGAGGCACTATTGAATTGGGTGACGATCTGCTAGCTGAATTGTTCCTTGCCTCTAAGGCAGGTAAGCCAGCTAAGCTTGATGTGGCCATGTACAAGGCTATGTCAAAGGCGGGTAAGGCATATCTTAATATGCGGGTTGCTAAGGCTTGGGAGCCTAACGGCGGTCAGCAGACGCAACAGCGCGAGCCAGTACGGGAGCAGGTTGCTCATGACGACATTCCCTTCTAATCTCGAAGGGAAGAGTATCGAGGAGTTGATGGAGGCTAGGCAAGCCTTCCTCTTTCAGCTTCTCAACTTCTCTCGTTTTGTGTCCGACACCGTTGAGAATATTAATGCTGTCGATAGAATGATTGCGTTCCATACCTATGCCGATACAGAAGATAGCGTTTGAAGCGATTAAGATAGCCATTCGGCAGGACCGAAATGGTTATGTCCTTAATCTTGCCATCCACCCCCACGAGGTTCCGGAGGACTTGCTCCGATCCCCCGTGGGGACTCGGTACATGGTTGGCATGGCTGAGTTTGAGCAAGCTTCCCTTGAGGCTGAAGCTGACATGATCGCCATCGAAGATTATGGAAAAAAGATAGTCAAAAAGGCAGCGATAATCTGCCGCAGAAAATCTTTTATTAATTGGATTGGGGTTGAGAACGAAGTGCAAGCTTCGGTCTGGCTTAAGTCTGCCCTGAAAATTAACAGCAGGTCTGAGTTAAGGGATAATCTTAAAGCGCAAGCAGCGTTTGTTGAACTCATGGAAGAGTTCGAAGATTCAATTAATGGAGAAGATGATGGCGAAGATGATGGCAAAGAAGCCGGGTAAGAAGATGACCATGGCTGAATATGAAAAGAGTCCAGCGGACAAGGCTATGGATAAGTCCGGCAAGCATGGCGGCGAAGGTTCTAAAAAGGACATGAAGTTCGATAAGGCCTTGCTTGCTAAGATGAACAAGGGTAAGAAGTAGGAATCGGCCTCGGCTGGTTGGCGAGGGGTACACCCCCCAGAGAATACCCCCGCTGGAGTTGGGTCCAACGGGGGTATTTTTTATTCTACATTGTCGTGCGTGATTGTCCCTTGCTTCCACTTTGCAAAGAAATCTTGCTGAGCTTTAACCACCATGGTGCTGTAATCCCTAAGCATTACAATCTTTTGCTCTGGCGTTAGGCTACTGCTCTGTTGAATTAATTTTGTTTGCTTACGCTGTCTGCGAACTAATGATTCTACCCTGTCATAATACGGCAGAAGCATTCTTTCCTTGGGGTGGGAAATATCAATCTTATTTAACAGCTCAGCATCAAAATCAGCCAATGCATTTTGGCGCTGCATTTTATATTCAGCAACATTCCCAGCAACCTCTTGGAACCTAGCGCCAATATTCTGGTCCTTCAGTTTTCCCACAACCATACCAACTGCTGGGTTGTCGAGAAGTGGGTCTTGCTCCCTGCCCCCTGTCTTTATTTCCTTAGCCATTTTATTTGCTGGTATTAAATTATATACACTGTCAGCCATGCCGCCATAGAATTTACCAGCAGCACCAACGGTTGCAGCAATCATATAATCCATATCATCTGGGTAAAATTCAAATGCATCAACTCCAGTCTTGTGCAGCAAGTCAGCCACAGTTAGGCTAAATTCACTGGTTGTTTTTTTGTGGATTTGACTCTTGTATTCCCCTGCGGCGTTGGCCCTTTTCTTGGTAAATGCCTCGGGCATTGTGGGGTGGATAGGACGCCCCAGCGCATCAGTATTCCTAGCTAGCTCCTCGCCAGTTCTCAAAAAGCCCGGAGTGATAGCCGAAAGTGGATCGCCAGTAGACGTTGAGGTCCAGTGTGCATTCACGCTCAAGGCATCATTAAGGGTTAGCATAGCAGCGTGTGATGGCTCCATATCTCCCATCAGCATTCTAACGCTATTGCCACCAGCATTAATAATTACAGTTGGAATTTTCCAAGGCAACCACCATTTTGCATAGTAATCTTCATCGCCTTTTTCACCATGAATTCCCGGAATCATCCAATTTATTTTTTGTGCATTCGTCACATAGTCAGGCATCAAGGAATATGGATTGTTTCCAAACTCATCCTTATGGGTTTTGCCAATTGAATAATTCCATAGGGCATTGACTACCCCAAGAGCAAACAGGCTTGAGGAAAGTTTTATAGTTGCCTTTACCCCACCTCGAAGCATGGCGGTGATCATAGAGTTATCACCCTGAACACCCGCATTAAAGAATGGGTATAGTGCATTTAAGGTTGTAGAGAATAGCCCCTTACGCGCATAGTTTCCGGGAAGGTGCTGAGCATACCAAGCGGCCTCCTTAGGGGACGCACCGTTTGCCTTCAAGGTTTTATAGATTGCAATTCGGTTTGACATATCCACATTGTTTGTGAAAGCCGATCCAGCCCGATCAAGCTGCAATGCCTTATCTTTAAAATAAAGCATGATTTCTTTTTTGCTTTTGCCTTCAGCCCAGCTTCTCGAAAATAAATGAGCTAGCTGATCATTAAGATTTTCAACGCTAGACAAGTCAAATATTGGATTGAAGTGACCACCGTGGCCGCGCATCTCTTCAATCTCCGCCAAGATTGCAGGGTCTTTTTTGGTAATTCCAATCAAAGAAGCACCAGCTTCTTTTGTGGCCATATTAGCTAGGGCCTTATCGGTCGTATTAAACTTAGGGCCAAGGCCAATCATATTGATTTTTGTTCCGCCAACCTGTTTGAAGTATAGGCCGACCGAGAACAATGGATTAAGACCAATTGTCTTTGAGTGGAATTGCTGGCTCCAAGATTTTAGGAACGAGAATGAATCTAGGGTCTGGCTAAACTTATCAATTGCAGAAATAAACTTACCAGTCGATCCATCAAAGCCATTAATTGTGACCTGCATTTCTGGGGTTTTGATTTTAGTATAAACCTCTAGGCCATTGACCTTGGTAATAAATGAGTCTGGCTGGTTCTTATAATCCGATAGCACATATGAAACCTTGCCAGTCGTTGGGTCAACTTGCCGCGTTGGCTGGACGAGTTCGGGCTTTTCAAAATGGTGCATGATGAATGGATCATTGGCTGCATAACCATCACGGATAAGGTTCAGTAGCTTATTGCCAACTTGATTCCTAACGCCACGAGCGATGGTGTTCTTGTAGTCCGTGAATAGGTTGGGAATAATTTCACCAGCATATGATCCGCGACCAGTACGCCGGATGTATTCCTTACCCCTAACGCCAGTTGGGTTTTGCATCCCGCTGAACGCACCCCAGCGTGAGCCATCTGCAATGTTGCCGAACTGGTCCATGATCAAATCATCAAGCGATGTTTTGAGTGGGATATAAAATTTGTAGTTAGGAAGTTTTTTAAACTGCGTGGCCGTTAAATCAAACTTCTTTTTTATTTCGGCCTTCTTGACGGGATCAAGCTCGGTCTTAAAATCAACCTTCAGCTTTTTCATTGTGGCCATTAGGTTATTTCTGATCTTATCAAAATCATAACCAATGCCATTTTCAATAGCCGACCTGCGCTGCTCAGATGCCACAAACATTAAATAATCATGTGCATCTTTCATAACCTTTTGACGGTCAACAGGAAGATTGTCCACCCAGTTCATTATGGCATTAGCTTCTGCGTCCGACATGCCCGATGCCATCTGGTCATAGATGGGCTTGCCATTAGCATCCTTAGCTATCTCAATCTTCAGGACTTGACGGCCATATTTATTATATTCCACCGCATGTTTTGCGTAGGCATACGCCTCATGAAGTACCACAGTGATCGGGCGATCTGCGGAAATTTCCTTGTTCACAAAATTGTCTAGATGGCCAAGGGCTTTTAGCTCCGAGTTAAGATCATCAAGCCCAACATTGGCCCAGTCCCTTGCCTCAGACATGCGGCGCGTTAGCTCTGGGAACATTTTCTCATTAACCATTCTATGCTCAGCATGAACAGTTTGTGGGGCCACATTCGCTGCCAGAGTAGGAGTATTGTCTAGGGTCAGCTTTACCTTGTTGCCGACCAGAACGTCACGCTGAAGCAAGTCGATCAAGCTGTTTTGGTCAGTGAACAAGGTAGTACCAAACGTGCGGAGTAGGCGCATCGTGTCGGTGTCGGTAAAGCCCATCTTAGATGTGAGGTTGCCAAACTTTGCAAGCATCCCCTTATTGATTTGCCAGTCAGCCATAAGGGCGGACTCATAAATTTGTTGGGCTATACGAGCATCAGTCAAGCCTCCACCCATTCCGGGAAGGAAGCCCGGAGTCGAGGCGTTGGTTGGTGGTAGCGTTCCGCCCGGAGACATTTGCGCCATAGTGCCAAGCATGGTTGCTCGCGTAGATGCAAACTTTTCTATTTCATCCTTGGTAAATGCCCTGTCTGGAAGGTTCTTCTTTGCTGAATTTAATTCTCCATCCTGAGGCCCAAGAAGCATTTCATCCATTTTAGCTTGAGTTTTGGGGCCAATGGGTGACGTATCCATTCCAAGGCCAGCCTCTCGCCGTAAAGAACTTGGAAGCGCCCTTTCATTAAGAACAAAAATATTAATTGGCGAGTCTTGTCTGTTATCACCTATTTCTTCACGCATAAAGGTTGCGTCCCAACCCATTGCGTTAATCATATTAATGTCTTCCCATAGTTTCCATCTTCCGCGAGAAACTTGATCAAAAAGGTTGGGGTCAATTTGTTCTATTTGTTCATTGGTATAATCGTTAAATTTGCTAAATGATTTTTTTCTTTTATTTATTTTTTCCTTTTCAGGAACTTGATCAGCGCCCTTTTCTATTGCCTTCATTTTTTCTACATAGGCTTGATAACTTTCTTCAAGCGTTTGCTTATCAATAGGCAAGCTAGCATTAGACTTTTCAGTTATTAGGTTTTGAATAATTTCATGATACTTGGGACGATTAAAGTCTTCCTTAAGCTGATTAAAATCATTTACAAAATTATTATATGCTTCATATTTTTGGTCAATCAGCTCAACCTGATAATTATTTAATGGACCAATAACATCGCTTGTAAACTTAACGGCCTGACCATCAAGCTTTTCAGCAATCCCACGAGAAAGCTCACTAAGGGCCGAAAGCCCATCCGCATGATTGCCACCAAAAAGATCTAAACCAAAATATGGCTTAAGCTTAGGCGCTTGAACCCTCGCCAAATTCTTTAAGTAGGCTAAAATTTCTTCTAGTCTTTGTTTATCACTATCTATCTTATCAACAGTGCCATCAATTTGATATTTTGAATTTGAACTTGGGTCTTGTGCTACATCTGATAAAAATTCCTCAAGCATCCTGCTATAAGCCTCTATGCTTTTTTGCGTTCTATAAACCTCTGCCACGTTATTTGTAATTGTTGAGGCCTCAGCGCCTATGGCAGAATTAACTGGAAGGCCGTTCTCGTCCACCTCACCTAATTTATATCCCAACTCATTTGCGGCAAAATTTATTCTCGTGGATTTTGACATAGCTGTGCGCTCAGCAGTTGCTTTTGCTATTCTTTTTTCTATGTCTGCTATCTCAGTTTTTTTTGCAGCATAAGTCTCTAGCAGGAGACGTGTATCATTACCACCGGGAATGCTTTGAAGTTTTTCAAAATCATCAACTGCCTCTAAGTAATCTGTTTCATTCTTACCACTAAGGGGTTCTGACGACACAGATTTAAAGTAATTTAAATAGTCTGAATATTCTACTAAGTTATTTTTTCTATAGTTAAAATTTAAATCAGGATTAAGAAATTCATTAGCTTTTATTTTTTCGGGATTAAGCGAAACTGCATCATAATCTTGGCCATAATTTGCCGAGTGAAACCCATCACTACCGTCTTGTGGATTTTTTAAGAAGTAGTTGCATACAGCATTTACATCCTTTGGATTCCTATAGTCTCCAACTTTATTCGTAAGAACATGAACTGGCATGTAGGACACATGGTTCTTATTTCCAGTAAAGACTTCAAGCCATCGCTGGTCAGAGGATAGTGATATGCCGCCATACGCAGATTTGTTAGTATCCCAATTTCTAATAAAGCCCTCATAGGTCTCTAGTTGCTCATTGGTCATGCCCTCTGGCTTTGAGACGGCATGGTAAAACGTGAATGGGGTACGGTCATCGCTTGCCTTACCGCCAGCCATATAACTAACGGTAAGCTTATTCTTTTTAATTAATTCTGCATCTTTTTTAAGATTTTTGTAATACTCGGCAAACTTTTTACCCATCAGACCCGAAGTACCGGACGGCATAATCTCCCCTACACTCAGGTGGCGATCATGAAAAATAACCAACATCTTGGTTCTGTCTTCTTCAGGCATACCCGGACTGCGGCTGTGATCGTCATTATATTTTAATCCGGGCACACCTGCCGCATCAAAGGCCTCAGAGACCATCTTGTTTCCAAGATTGATACGTTGCTGAAAAGAAGTTGTGTGAATGAGATTTGATTTTTGAAATGCCCTACTAGCACCCTGATAAATATCAGCTCCAGTAAGAGCCTCAGGATTTTGAATTAAAGTATTATGAATGAACGAAATACCCCTTGCCAATTCCTCACTTGTATTTGGGGCATGTACTATCTCAGCCAAGGAGTTGAGAATTTTCCTCTGAACATCTGGGCTGGACTTTGAAAATGGCCTGTCCCAATCTAGAAGAACATCAAACTCTGGAGCATTTACCGTATAAAGATTTTTACGTCCATGTCGGGCTAATGTTTTTAAGTAATGCAACCCGCCACCCTTGGTCTGACTAAGGTAAAACCCATGGCCATAGTCTTGGTTGCCTTCGCCAGTTCCAATTTTTGTTATGTCAAACTTTCTAAAATAATGTGGCGTACCATGCCACACCATCATCTTGCGCTCTTCACCGCCGCGACTTACGCCACGTTCACGCTTGCCAATCTCGCCCCTGTAGATGGCAGACATTAATCTGTCCGCCCCAGAGATTTTCATGGCCCGATAGATTTTAACCATTCCATTAATGATTCGATTGAGCAAACCATTCTGAATGCTATTGATCTTCCTGTCGCCAGCAGAAAAATCAGAACCCATGTTAGCCACGGCTTCTTCTTCGATCTTTCGTAGCAGGTCACTAACTTCCTTGGCGTCCATTTTCTGCCAAGAAACATCATTGCCAAATTCATCTTTTGGCCAGTAGTTTAAGTGTGCATCTTCTAGGTATGTTAGCTTGGAGCCCTTAGGCTTTCTAATGCCAGCTTCCTTACCAAGGATTTGAAATTCTGCATCTGAAATTAATTCAAGATCACGAAGGGCGTGAATGACCTCATGGTCCAGAGTCCGACCCATGGCCTCAATGATTTGAGCCTCTGTCATCCGGGGATGGATACCGTGGGCTAGGCGCACCAGTACCTTTGCGGGATTATAAGAGCCGCTGATCAAGTCGCGTGGATCACTATTCCACATGGCGTACTCAAGCTTTAGCGCCACATCCTTAAGGCCAAGGGCCTCTAGTCGTGCGCGAAGGGTGTTAAATATTCTGGATGCAGAGAAGCCCTCACCCAGAGCAAGCGGCTTACCCGCTAGTTCCGTGGCAATGCTATCTTCTGAAGATTTTTTAGTTAGATTTTTCTTGTAGCTAAAAACATCGTTGTCTTCTGGGCTGAGGCCTATCTCAACCTTCTGAGTAGAGGCCAGCGCCTCTGCGCTTTTGTCCACACCCAGATCGCCAAAGGCAAGCTTCATGCCCTCAAAGGCTCTCTCGCGCAAGCCCTCTCGCGTTATGCCCGGTTCCTGCTTAGTGAGTTCTTGATACTGGTCCTCAGTATCTTGATGCTTAAATTTATCACCTTCAATAGTGAACCGCTCCTCAAGCGGAGTGTCGCTTGGCAACCTCCCAGAGGCAACCTTAGCGGCATTTTCATCAGCAAGCTTTTGTTGATAAAAATTTTCACGCTCAACTAGCTCTGGATGATCAGCAACTACCTCATTGTTCTCATCAAGGATACCGCGATTCTTCAGCTCTGAAATTGCAGCCTCATCGCCTGTATCAATGGCGCTATTTAGCAAGCCCTCTAGTTCATTATTTTTAATTTCTGCTGGAGAAATTTGTGCCTGTTCCAAAACTGGAGCTGGCTCTTCCTCTATCGTGAACCTTCCCCTTGGCTCAGGAACTTCAGCAGCAAGCTCAGCAATAGGTGCTTCATTTTGAATGAGGTCCGTTGGCTGTTCTTCTATATTAAACTTGCCTCTGTAAGGCTCATAAACTGGGGCAGCGGCCTCAGTGATTGGTGCGGCCAATTCATCAGCAGCAAACTTAATGCCCTCCATGCGCTTTTCTAGCGACTTGCCCTTTGCGGCAGGAAGTTCTTTGGCTGGATCAAGATGAGCATCCACGCCATCAAGGAAATTCTTTTTTGCCGCAGGGGTCATGCCTTGGGCCTCAGCATGAGCAACGGCCTTATCGCGGATGGAAGTTACGGATGGCTCAAGTGATAGTTCAGCGGGGATTGATGCCGCTGCTTTGGCAGTTGTCTCTGCCTTCTCATTAAGGCCAGCAATATTTTCTGCACCAGCATATATATCTAGATGGGCTTGTTTAATTTCTGGATCAAGATCATTCCACCCCTCCATATAATTTGATGGGTGGTTCTCATCAATATGCTTACCATTTTCAGTCAAAATGTCAGCAGCGGGATTGCTTAAATTCTTTGCAACCTCAGTAATTTTATTTTCAGGAACAACTACCGTAGGGTCAATTGTGGTTTTTTGCTTCTTGCCTTTTCCCGTTGGCTCAGTTGTCTTGGGTGCAATGGCTATGCTCACGGAACCATCGGGATTTACAACCTCAATCCCCTGACCACTCTCATACGCCTCTCTAGCTTGTTGCTGAGTGTAAGCTTGCTCGTCGTAAATTGCTTGCTGCTTATTCTTTTTTACATCTTCAAGTTTTTGTTTAATTGGCTTGTACACTTCGCCGTGCAGCGCATGTGCGCCAGCGAACCCAGCACCCATGAGGAATGACTCCGGTACACCTTCCATCAGAGAAATGTTTGGGTCAACCGTGGCCTTGGTCAGTACGTTACCAGCGCCAGTTAGGCCCGCAAAGCCAGCGCCTTCCGCAACCATGTTGGCTCCAGTCCTGCCAATTGCGGCTGCAATTGCGGCAAGGCCAGCCTTGGGTATCTCGCGTGATTTTATAAATAAGGCTACCATCTCAGGGCTAATACCCTTAAGCGCCTCTTGCTCAATCTCGGTAATTGGGATTCTGCTAGCCACCTTAGACAAGGCAGACTCAATGGCCGGACCAAGTACTGGAAGCTTGGAGAGGGCCTTAACGCCAAGCCCGGAAAGGGGAATTAATCCCATAGCCGCCCCAAGCGCCGTTTGGCCTACAACATTTAAATTGCCACGGGCCGTTCCCTCTTGACCCACCTCAGCATTCTTCTGTCTAGCGGCGGTCTCTCCACTACCGGCCATAGCAATAGCTGGCCCACCCGGAATAACGCCAGATGCAATTATGGGCGCAAGTCCACCCATAAACCCAGCAACTTTTTCCACTGCGTTTGGATTTTGTACCCTATATCTTTCTTCAATATCCGCAGCTATGGCTAACCTAGCATCCCGCTCTTGATTTTGAAGCTGCCAATTTCTTTCAGCCTCAGCTTGCTGCTGGGGATTCCTGAACATTTTATTAATGCCCAAGTTTGGATTATCTGAGGCGCGGATAATATCTCCAACGCCCTCTATCGCCCGATTTCCCTCACTCAGCGCGGCGGTACCAAATTGTTTGAACCCGCCCACAAAAGACTCTGGACTAAAGATATTATGCTTGGGAACTTCGCCAGTGATTAGCTGTGAGAGCGAACCTTCTGCCTTGCCTTTTGGTTTTTGAGCAACTGGTTGAGGCGCTGGCTGCTGAATGACTGGTTGAGCTACTGGCCGCTGAGGTACTTGAGCTGGCGCTTGCTGAACAACGGGCTGCTGTTGAACTTGAACAGGCGCGCGGGGCACAACGGGTGCGCGAGGTACAACTTGAATTGGCTGAGGATTATTGTCTGGATGTGCTGGATTATATCTGGGGCTATTAAGCACATGGTTTTTAATTTGAGATTCTGTAAGCTTGGTATCGTCATAGGAAACGTATTCGCCATTAGGCGCACGAAAGAAAGCCATATTAAAACCTACCTATTAATCAAAAGTTAGGGCGTTTACTATGCCGAGATAAGTATTATTGTCTTTGGTTCCGCCCTTCCCATCTGGAATTACGGAATTAATTCCAGCTCGCTCAAGCGCACTTCTGACATATCCGCCAGCAAGCCTTTTAGCATTTGCACTAGCCCTGAGATGTGCGCCAGCCATAAATTTATCAATTGCCAATTGCGTGTCGGCATCGGCCATCATACCCGGCTGCACTGGGAACATTCGTGCTGCCATTTGTCCAGCCCTTTGCATATCGTTATCATATGCCTTAGCGTAAACTTCAGTTGCCTGAGCTGGGATTGCTGCTTGGTATCCAGTAAGCGCACGACTCGTCGCACCCGTTTCCTGAAGTTTTGCCGTAGCCATCTGCGTCTGCCGCCCGAGAGCAGCATCATTAGATTGCCTTGCATTAGTGGCATTAGTCTGTCCAACGCTCAGCATGTTAGCGGCCTCTTGCCCAGCTAGTGTACGCCCGGTGTTGTATTGACTGAAGTCGCCTTGGCGTTCACGGGAACCAATATCCATAGATTGCATACGGCCTTGAAGGCCAGCTTGGCTCTGTCTTAATTGAAGGTCGGCCATACGATCTTGAAGGCCGCGCTGCTCTAGCTGCGCCTTCTGATAGCCAGACAATCCAGCACCCAAGCCCACACCAATGCCAGACAGCAATGATCCATTAGGTGCATTCATCATAGCTGCACCAGCTTGGATAAGCGCCTGAGATGTTGGGTTCATCATGCCGGATATTTGTTTTTGGGCAGATTCAATTGGGGCTTCAAATGGTTTTGTAAAAGCACCAATGCCGCCAAATTGATTTAGTATATTGGATTGATATGTCCCCAAATCTTCTGGCCGGGGATTATCCCTATTTAAGAAGGAGCTTGTCGATGTAAGATTTCTTAAATATTCCTCAGGAGTCATGGCTCCAAATTTATCAGCAGTACCAGCGGCTAATGTAGGAATACCGCTTGGTGTTCCATCCACATAATGAGGAATAGCACCACCATTAGCAAAGCCCTGAGCGCCAGCCATTTGAGCAGCCCCAGCAATACCCGCCGCTGGAGGTGCGCCCTGCGGCATCTGTGGCATAGAAGCCATTTGCGGAGCGCCCTGAGGCATTCTCTGAGGCATTGGAGGCATTCCCTGCGGCATACCCGGCATGCCCTGTGGAGCCATCCCACGAGCTTGCATCATTCCTGCAATTGCGGCTGGATCAATTTGTGGCAATGGCATCTCTGGCTGACGCATTTCAGCGCCTTGCAGCATCTGATCACGCACCGTTCCCTTGGGGGCAGTGCCGCCCATAGCATTGCGGATAGAGTCCCGCTTCTGCATCTCAGCCATAACCAAATAGGTCGGGGCTGAGCCAGAGGGAGTCTTTACTTCCTTGACAAGTTGGTCATCGCTAAGCTTGCTAACAAGGCCCTGTTGAGCTTGGATATTATCTTGCATGATTAACCCTTACCTGCATTAGCAAGGCCAGCCGCACTAGTGATACCACCAACCAATTGCGTAACTGGGTTAGAGAATGTGCTTTGAACCGCACCAGTCTGAACTGGCTGCACGTTAAAGCCATGCAGCAACCCACTCATCATGTTCAGTTTGTTTTGCGGGTCTTCTTGTTGCCTCAAGTAATCCTGATAACCAACATCCAAACCAGCCTGTTGCTTGGCTTCCTGAGATTGACCAGCGGCGTATTGAGCATTGAGCGCAGCCCCGGCCATGGCTTGGCGTTGCTGTGCCAGTTGTGCCTGTTGAGAAGCAATTTGATTCTGTAGGCCAGCAGCGTTAATCTGATTGGAAATGCCAGTGTTGTAATTTTGAGCATTAAGGCCCTGCGTAGTCAGGCCAGCTTCAAGATTCTTCTGACCAACCGTGAGGCCAGCTTGTTGATTGCCTTGAGCAGCGGCTATGCGCCGCGCTGCATCAGTTTGGTATGCGCCTAGGCCAGTGCTATATGCGCCTGACAGAGCATCAGAGATCATTTTATTTTGGGTCAGGTTGTAGTCTCGCTGAGCCACTTGATTAAGAAGCGCAGCGCGATCACCGCCAAATGCCCCGGCCTGAACAGCTTGAGCATTTCGTTGATTTGTTTGCTGGCCATATTGATCTTGCGCTAGGGCTAGCTGGCTTTGAATAACATTCTGAATATATGGATTCATGTAGGCCGCAGCTTGGCCCGGATCGGTAAAGGCTCCCGTTGTAACATCAGCCACACCAGCCATCTGAGGGGCGGCTAGGCGAGCTTGCATGGCCTGAGCAGCAGCTTGTTGCGCTCCAGTCATACCGCTACCGTAACCTTGAGAGGCAGAGCTTAGATCGCCCTGACCAACATCGCCCATTTGACCAGCAAGTTTGTATGCATTAGCCGTGGCTGCGGAAGTGTCAGCTAGCCTTTGGTTGAGGTACGGAGTATACCCCTGATTGGCCAAGGCCTCGCCTTGGTTAAGAACATCCATGGCATATGGGGCAAGCTCTGGTGGGAAGTTGCTTTGATATACCGTTTGTGTTTGTGGTGTTGAGCTTTTGCTACCTTTACCCATTTTGTTCCTCGAATAATAATTGACAAGTTGAGAAGCGTTCTTTCCAGTGCAACCGGGAAAGCTTCTTTACCCATCCCCGGCGTCCGATGAGTTCAAGGCCAGCGCATTGATAGTGCTTGGCGCATATGATCAGTAATTCATTTGCCTGATCTATCCATTCGTCAAAATCTTCACCTGCCAATTGCTCAACGGTGAGGAGCTTAATCTTTGGATACTGATTAATTTTTACTACTAACGCCCCAACGACTTGAAGCGTGGATTCGTCATAGACAACCCATAATGAAGCTAAATCTTTTATTACACTATTAAGGGTTTCCGCAGGAGTGGAGCGACCATCTGTTATGTCGCAGACTTGCTGAAGAAACCCCTCGACCTTTGGCCACACATCTGGAATTAGGTGAGGCTCAACGATACTAATCTTGTATTTCATAATAGCTCCATGAGCCTTATGCGGGCATCATTCTTTCTGGATTAATACGCTTGGGAAGACTTTGCTTGCCAGTCTTCTTGACCCGTACCTTTTTTACCATGTTTCGCAGCTTCTTATGACCCACGGCACTAGAGCCATTTCCAAGGTGAGCCACAACATCAGCGGGGATCACATGCTCATCAGCCGATAGGAGGGCCGGAGCCTTGCCGTCGATTGTTGCGGGAATGGAATCAGAGGAACCATCACCAGCCACAGGAGGAACAATCATGTCGCCACCGGGCATACCGGGCATACCGCCCATCATACCCATTGCGCTCATTGGGGGAGTTGCGCCGCCATCGGCAAAGGCCATCTTAAGCCCCGGACGATTGTCAGCAGCACTACCACCGAATGGCATACCCATGCCATTGCCCTTCATCCCGCCACCTTCTCTGTCATGATGACTGAAGAAGGGATTGCCGCCAGCGAATGGACCGCGATCATAGCCACCATTATATTGAGCCATTAGCATTGCTGGGCTGAAGCCAGTTTGCTTTACCCCGGTAAGATTCAATCCGGGACGGGCGCTAACGCCAGCCATTGGAACTTGTCCACCATCAGCAAAGCCCGCTTGTGGCGTGGACTGCTGTGGCTGACCCATTTGCTGACCCATTTGCTGCTGACTAAAAGCTTGCTGTGCGGCAAAATCCTGTTGCGGCATACCATTCATTTGTTGGGGGCTATTGGGGCCATTGCCATAGACTTGGCCACTAAATGGACCATGAGTATATCCAGCCTGTTGCATCATTTGCTGAAATTTCTGCGATTGACCATGGCCCTTCATGGCGGGCTGGAGCGCATCCATAGCGCCCAAAGTTATTCCCCTCATCATGGGATTGCCGCCCTGACCCTTGCCAGCCGGACCCATTTGCTGATTAGGCTGCGGCATACCCTGACCCATCTGCATGGGGTTATTAAAACCTTGTCCACCACCCGGACCCTGCATACTTTGGCCAGCTTGACCCATTGGTCTGCCCGACTTAGCTGCTTGCATACCGGATTGATTTTGTGGTTGAATATTATTTCCAAAGCTCCGTTGCTCGTTTTGGCCAGTGATGCCCAAAGCACGGTCTTGGTCGTATCTGCGGCCCAATTGATTTGGCTGTTGGCCCAAGTTGTTGACTGATGGGTCTGGCATATTGCGTGTGCCATCGGCCAGCCTGACAACATTACCGTCAGCATAACCGGGAACCTCACCACCATCTGCGAATGTAGCGGCGGGTTTAAAATACAATTGTTCAGGGTCATAGCCGGGACGATAGCCGGGAGTATAGCCACCAGCTTCGCGTAGCTTATAGGGCGTTAGGCCGGGTGATGTGTAGGTAGGGGCCACATAGGGAGCTAGCTCTGGCTGGCTCATGCTAATGCCGGGAAGGGCAATTTCACCAGCCTTCATGAGGCCCTTCATGCCGCCGATCCCGCCAAGGGTATCCTTGAATCCCTGACCTAAGTTCAGGCCAGTATTGGTAGCTAAGGTTGGCGCACCACTTGCTCCAACTCTAGCAATACTAGCTGGAAGATTTGCAGAAATGTTGCTCATACCTGCATTACTAATACTTGCTGGTAAGTTCGCACCAATATTACCGAGCGCATCTGCACCTTGAAGCGCAGCTTGTTGAGCGGCATTTTGAGCAACCGCCCCTTCTGCACCACCAATACCAGCGGCCTTAAGGGCTTGTGTAGAATTTGATAGTGCATTGCCGCCAGTTACCCCAAGAGCATCTGCCCCCGCCGCGCTAGATGCGCCAGCAGCAGCTCCAGCAGCAGCAGCCTGAGCAGCAGCCTTTTCAGCCTCTACGGCAGCAGAACCAAGACCACCACCAAAGCCGCCAAGCGCACCGCCAGTAAGGAACCCAAGAGCGCCACTCTCCAGCGCCTTCGTTGGGTCGCCTGTAGCCGCTAGTGTGCCAAGGCCTGAGCCAATGGACCCAGCCAGAAGCTGCCCCGTAATGCCCGACATGCCCGCACCAAGCAAGCCAGCACTCGCCGCAGTACCCCCCGCAAGAGAGCCTAATAGTGGAACGAGTGCTGCTAGAGCCATAAGTGTTTCCTTCTAATTATTTTATTGCAAGTTGAATTGAGTTTGGCATTGCCATGTGTATATTTTATAGCATCTTTAGTGTTGCGTATTAATTGCTCTCATATGAGCCACTAATAACATATGTGTGGCCATTTATAATTGCATCAACTCCAGCATAATCTTTTATTGTCACACCCGAGGCTAACGTAGAATAATAGGAACTAAGTGAATGTTCATTTGTGGTATCTATTCCAGAGCAGGAAAATGCATAGGTCGGAACTGTTGGGAGGGTGAGCAGTATTGCACTTGCTCCACCAGTGTTTGTATTAACGGTAAATGAAACATTAAACGTAACGGTTCTGTTTAATCTTGACCATCTGGCATAATTTAACGTGTATGTAAATGTTGCCTTGGACGGTGCTGTAATGGTTGGGACATATGAACTCCACCTATTTACGACACCAAGAACATTAGCAATAGTTGTAAAGTTTTGATCTATAGCTCTATTGCGACTTGACTCATGTGTTTGGTTGTATTCTTCCCGCGATGCGGGCATTGGTTGGTATTGAATAAATGTAGCCATTATCTTTGACCATCACTTCTTGCGCTAAACCTTTGCTTGCCAAGCCTCCACCAAACACCAGCCTGACCAGAGCTTTCAACCCGGAATACAAAGTGACGACCGCGTATTCTTACGGGAAGATATTGAGTAAATTGCTCTACCGTTATGCTAGTGACCTTGGTCACTGGAAGGGCATCGGAATTAAAATAAGGCCCGCCGGGATAATCCTTTGGCGTTACGGTATATACCACACTGGGATATTGAGTTGTGGATTCGGAGAATGTTATGTCTGGAATAATGCGGCTAACAAATATAAACTTATCCCCATCCTCAAGCTCAATTGGCCCGCTTTCTATATAGGCATCTATTGGTGATGGCGGGCTTGTTGATCCATCATCCAGTCCGGTCTCGTGGTAATACAAATACCCATCAGTGGAATATGCAGTTGGATAAGTTTCCGTTCCATTATCCGCCCAAGCTGTTCGGTTCAAAGTTCCGGTGAACCAAACATCATCCACATAATTATAGACAACATAGCTATCATTTTCAGTTGCCATGTTAGACGGATAGAAGAACCACACTTCCCGATATAGGGAATTGGTTGATGCATAAACCTTGTATGATTGATCTAGGTTAATATTGCCAAATACCTTTTCCCGCACTGAGCATGGCATTGTCTTAAGCGTACCATCGTAGAGATAGAAATTTTCCCTACCCATCCACATGGCAAAGTTACCAAATGTTGTTGCGGCATTTGGGCTGATAATATCAATATTTGGACTCAGCACATTTTGGCCATACCCAAGATCGCCGCCCACATAAAGAAGGGCGTGAAGGGATGATTCAGTCCAAACTAGAATTTGTCCCGTGGCAATCTTGGCGCAAAATATTTCGCTTCCTAGGGATAGCCTTAGCGACCCGGCGGCATTTGTGATTGATCCTGTCCAATTGGTTGCAGATTCCAAATCTGACCAGCGGATAAGTAATGGGTCTTGGGTAGCCGAGCCAAGAGGATTCGCGCCGAAAGCGAACACCTGCCGCGACTGCGGGCCAATAAGTACCCAGTTTGCAACTGTTGGAGCATTAGATGCACCAGAGATAGAAGACAACGCAACCCCACGCCCATCAGCGCGATAGGCATTTGTGTTGCTCCAATAATAGATATTGCCCTGACGTTGGCAGAAGATTAAATCTTCACCAAAGTTATCCGATGACCACATTCTAATTTGTGGCCCTAAAGTTGTGGTTGATGCAGGACCGCCATATGGCCCATCACCATATGAGCCAGCACCATAACCTGCGCTTGTTACCCGTGTGGCAAGGCCTACTGGATTCTCATATGCCGCTACTACTGCCGATCCGCCACCGGAGGCATTAGACGTAGCGGTGGTTGGAATTACAATTGAATAACTATTGGCATTTATATAAGTGATCTGCCAGTTACCATTGAGCGTTGTTCCCGTCACACCACCAAACACTGTGGCCGTAACACCGGAGAATGTTACATAGTCCCCAGTCTGCGCGCCATGGCTAACGGCAGTAACTGTAATAACATTTGTTCCAACGGCGGTTGCAAATGGATTGGTTCCAAGGGTTACTGTAACCCGAATTGGAGTCACATCTGCTGGCGTACCACCATTAGACATTACATAATTTTTAATATTTGTATTGATTCCAGATTGCCGATTGCCCGCAACTGTAGTCCAGCTATGGAGATTTCTGGCCAAACCAAGCATGGCAACTGGAGAATACTTTACCCATCCTTTAATTTTTTCTGGAAATAAAGAGCGAAACCTTACCTTGTCACCAGTGTACCACCGCCCCTTGGCTGCATAGTTAGTGCCGTCATTCACCATTCCGGGCGGAGGATTGAACGATGAATATGTCATTACTTTATTGCACCCTGCTCTTTAACCCAGATTTGTAGGTCTTCTAATTGTTTGGCGTTGGCTTGGCAGGAGGAGTAGTTGCCAATGATTGTGGTGATTGCTTGATCGGGCTTAACGTCTGAGGTGCTAGCATCAGGCTCGGGGGCGGGGATGGAAAGGTCGGACAAGACTGAATAGTCGTGCAACTGCACAAAGCCAGCAGGAAGATAGGCACTAGTATCTTTAATGTAGATCGGAACATCTTTGATTATTTCCTGATAATGATTTCTAATGATTGTTTTTTGATTTATGTCTGACGCTTCAATTTTATCATTAATGCTTTGTTGTTTTTTTGTAATTTCAATATTATGCTTAAGTGCTTTGACTTCAGCATTATGCATTAAAATATTATGAACACGCCAAGAACTAATAGTTCCAGCAAGAAGGCCAAGAATGAAAGCCGCAATTGCCACATAAGTGGTAAATCTTATTGACACCAGATTTGCTCACACTTAACTAACCAAGCACGGCGACCATCAATCCCCTCAAGGGCTGGATTAATTCTAGCCGTCACGGCTTCAAGGTCATCTTCATCAGCAAAGTGATTACAGGCATGAAAGTCCCAGTACTTAGCTGCTGCCTTGGCTGCAATGATTGGGTCTTCTAGCATTTCAGGATGATGCTCTAGGTCCATGCCAATCTGGCGGCCAATTGTTTTATAATTATAGCGGCCAGTAATTTGCAGAAACCCACGGCCTCTAAATTTATATCCATCGCCAGATGCCTCATCACCATTTCCAATCTTTCCCGCATAGACACGATTTCCAATCGCCACCGGCCCAGCGGCAATTAATGCCCTAGCATCTGGAACATTGTGGATGCGGCTTGGAAAAGTATTGAGTAGATGAACTGCATCTTTATAGAAGAGAACTTCAGTTAGGTGCAGGAATCCCCAAGTCTCTTGAGCGCATTGCGCTACGAAATGAGCAAGCCTCTTTGGTGTATTAATTTTCCCATCTTCCAAGCAGCTAGCTATAGCTTTTGCAACTACATCAGCCTTTTCTGGCTTTATGTATGGGGATAGAATTTTAATTTGTACGCCGTTAATTTCCATTTTATCTACCTATTAAAACATCATAAACATGCTGCTGGGGGCCTTGACTGTGTAGGTGATAATTACCGCGCCTTGAGCGCCAGCACCACCAGTCCTATTGGTGCTGCTACTGCCTATCCCGCCACCGCCGCCGCCATAAATGCCACCAGATGCACCATTAGCACTAGGCACAGAGCCAGCGTATGAATAACCAGAGCCACCCGCCCCACCGCCAGAACCTGCCGTGCCGCCAGCCGTGATGGTATATTCCGTACCAGCTCCCCCAGCACCGCCAATTACACCAGCCGTACCGCCAACAGTACCGGAGCCACCGCCGCCGCCGCCCGCGCCATTTGTTCCAGCCGTTCCGGCAACAGGTGATGCACCATCATTGGCTCCACCTGCCCCACCTGCGCCGCCAGAATAGCTAAGCCCACCAGCCCCCGGCCCGCCAGCACCACTTGCTCCAGCCCCACCAGTACCACCACCACCGCCCGCGCCAGTACTGCTTAAAAATGTAGAGTAGCCACCAGCACCGCCAACACCTAGGCTTGATCCAGCCGATCCACCACCCCCACCGGGATTGGTATCACCACCACCGCCAGCGCCACCACTATTTTTTGTTGTTCCAAAACCACTTGCAGCAGCCCCACCAGCGCCCCCAGCAGTAGCCGCACCACCGCCGCCACCCTTAGCAAGAACTCCGGTAGCATTAGATGTTGGGGCTGTGTTGCTGGAAGTTGTTCCATTCCAATTTAGCCAAGTATCACTGCCTGTGGACCCAGAGGACGATGGCCCGCCAGTAGTAATGGCTGCAACACTTACAAAGACAGAGGCCCCAGCAGGGAATGTTAGGGAGCTAGAGGAATAGCCACCGCCCCCACCACCGCCACTTGGGCTTGATCCACCAGCTCCAGCACCGCCAGCGCCAATGCACCTAACAGTTGCCCCGATGGATGGATCAATATCCGCTGGAACAGTCCATGTAGAAGAGGACGTTATGAGTACGGTTTTAGTGGCCATTAGATAGCCTCACTCACCGTTGGAATAAATGATTGACCATCCCAATGCCACCCAAGTTGACATTCCTGACCAGCCATTACCTCAACTAATTCACACTCTTCAGGTGCTGGGTAAGAAGAGTCTGCAATAATTATGCTAATAATTAATCCATCAGACAGTCTGCAAACTGCACATATTCTGTCAACAAAATCAGCCATGTTATGCCTCTTGCGTTACAGCAACAACGTCCCAGAAGGAATCGGCAGCATTATAAATGCAACCTACATAGATAAGTTTACTAATTACTGTAGTAGTTGGCAGTGTTGTACCAACAATCCGATAGCCACCAGAAGAGGTAGTCCAAGTTAATGCCCTAGCCGTACCATTGTCTTTAATTCTGATCATGAGCTTTTGACCATTAACTGGCGTTCCACTTGGAACTGCAAAGTTTGTGCCAACTGCCAAGGCCGTTACATTATATTGATCAGATGCATCCGCAGTTGGAGTAATAGTAGCTGCTGATGCAACCGTACCAATGCGTGGATTAATGCGTGTTGAGCTGATATTTGTATTGGCGACAAGGGTGGTGAATGTACCTGCTGCCGCAGCCGTGCCGCCAATAGCGGGTGGTGACGCCAGATAGGTGCTGAACCCTGCGCCGCTCACTGTGCTAGAAGCTGATAGGGTTGTAAACGCACCAGTATTTGGCGTGGTGGCCCCAACCGATCCATTCACAGCACCAGTCACAGCGCCAGTCACAGCACCAGTTAGAGCGCCAACAAAGCCAGTGCTTGCCGATACGTTACCCGTGACTTCAAGTTTATATGTGCCAGATGGGGTATTGCCAATTCCAACATTTCCGCTTGAGTCAATCCTCATCCGCTCAACATTGTTTGTGAGGAATGTGGTGGGCAGTGATGCTGAGAAATTATTAAACTGCCAAGCAGTTGTGTCAAACATGATCCGGCCAACCTCTGTACCGGAGCTATTATAAATAGTATATCCACCGCCGGACGTACCGCCCTGAACAGTTACAAATTTATAATTAGTGGCCGCTGCTGGAGTGGCTGTGCCGAACCCAACATTACCTCCGGCATCCTTGTAGATTTGGTTTGTACCAATTGTGATCACGCCCGTACCACCAGTCAGCGTACCAGTGTACGTCAGATTGGTTAGCGTGAGGGACGAGAAGCTGTTGGTGGACTCGTAGAAGTTTGTACCATCGGACCACACTGTAATTGTGTTCCCGTTAGGAATGGTAATGCCAGTGCTTCCGCCAGCAGTAGTTTTAATCGTAATGCCAAATCCACCAGTTGTGGAATTTTTAATTACATAAACCTTACTAACCGCTGGGGCAAAAATGTTTCTTGCCGCAGATAATGTCCCCGTGAAGGTTAAAATGGCATTACGAGATTGATCAGATGCGCCATTAACGCTGGTAAGCGTATAGTCTGCATCGGACATAGTAATGCTAGTATAGCCAGCAACACCCTGATCGGTCAGTGCAATAACAGATGTATTAAGAACACTACCCCAAGTATTTGTATAAGAGCCAGTGTCAGCCTGAATTAATCTAAGGCTGTTTGTATAAGTAACCATTAAGCGAGCCTTATAATTGCATTGTTGATTGGGTCATACGGATACTGGAGGGTGAACACTCCGCTGCTATTTGGATACCGTGTAGTACCAAAGTTAAGCACCGCAATTGATTTATTAGATTTGGAAGAGTTATAAATTAATGCGCCATCAATACCGGGCAAGAGCGGAAGCACCCAGACCGGAGCGGTCCATACCACATAGCCAACCCCATCAGAACCAAGCACCGTGACACCAGTTAGGCTGATGCCACCAGATGTATATCCCGTGGATGATATCTCACCCGTAGATGTGTATGCGGTTGTTTGTGGCGTTATGGTTGCAGAAGATGCGCTATACAAAGCTATCTTAATTGTATCCGTGCCAAATGCATGGGTTCCGGATAGAAGCTCTGTACGGAATGAGTCGCAAGTACCTTGAATGATGGCCATTTATTATGGTGTACCTTGAGGAAGATTGCGCGGTGGTGGAGTGCGGTAGGAATCGGAGCGATCCGCCGCCTCACCAAGCTCCTTGGCCGTCTTGAGGGATTCATCATAAAGCATCTTGTAGTGGGCAAGCAGTTCCTGATCACCCTTCATGTACAAATATGCCTGAACCAGCGTTCCGTAGAGTAATGGATTTTGAGCATTATCGCCAAGCCAAGTGCCGGTAGCGCCCGCATCAACAATAGATGTTGGAACACTTACATACTGATAGGACATTGTGTATGCCTTGTCAGGAGTTGGTCCAATAACTATAGTATATGCATCACGAAGGTTATAATGCTGTGGTATTGCTCTGTATGAAGGATTGCTCCATACTTGATAAATATAATCAACTTCTTTATTGAGAAGAATATTATATTTTCCATCATCTCCAAATACATTAACATATTCAAAGTTTAAAAAATCGCTTGGCATTGTTACTGTGTTTACGCCAGCGACAAGCGTAGCCGATCCCACCCTCGATTGAAGGGGGAAGTTTGCCTTACGGTAAATATCCTCCTCCGCCAATCTGACGAAGAAGGGAATATTTGCAAGGAAGCTTGCCTCAGTATATTCAGTAAAATCCTGAACGGCCTGATAGAGATCGGTGTAAAGCATTGGTTTTAAACCTTAAGGCCTTAGATTACCTTGAAGTCATAGCCCTTGATAGCCTTGCCCGCACCGCGAGCCTTGCCCTTTTCCATTGGCGGAATGGAAACTGAACCACCGTCAGCATAGGCATTCATTTCTTTATTCTTCTTAACGCCGGGAAGACCGGGGACGCCGCCATTGGGGACGCTAGGTGCATTAGCCATTTGTAGTTCTCCTTATTCTGGGACTCTGTAAGCAATGCTATTGCTCACGAATTTTGGACCTTCCACGGATTGTGGATAGGCTATCATTGAGAGGCCGGGGCCTCCAATTGGGTTCCAACCAAAACCACCGCGACTAACTTCAAAGTTAATATCTGGGCGGGGTTCATAAATTGGATTTGGGTCAGTCACTTTAATGCGACCAACAAGCAATTGTGGATTATCTAAGTCCCAGCAATCTGGGCAACATAGTACCTTGGTTGACTTTGCAGCTATTACTTGGTATCGAAGTTCCCTTCTGTACCATTTTTGGCCACAAACATCACAGATACTTGGGTTGTCTCTAGTATTACCCCTCATATCATTACACCAACATTACCACATTCCAACGTCTGGTGTAAACAATACCGATCCACGGTCACGGTCTTCATCAGATGCATATTGCCAAGCCTCATCATACATGGACTTAAGCGCCATTGTACGATTCATATCTTGGTTCTTCTTGACGGCGATATGGTATGCAAGCCCAGCAACCAAAGCTGGGACAAAGCGGAATGGAATGTCTGGCGTATTGGTGGCCCCGCCAGCGTCCTGTAAGCGCCGTAGACGCCAGTACACAAATGTGTAGGCTTGGTCAGGCACTGGCCATAGATTGATCACAGGGGCATCCACAAGGCGCTGTACCCATATGTTAATCGGCCTACCAGAGGAGAGCTTGTTTGGAATCTGTGCCCAGTGACTCACGCTCACCTTTTCCACAAACAAATCGGTCTGACCGCCAGAGCCAGAAGGAAGGCGAATCTGATGCTCAATCGTATCAATGGTATCGGCTGGCAGGGTATATGTGGCAGTACCTGCAACAAGAGCAATTGTCTGCTGATCAATAGACCATAGGTTTAAGCCCCTATTGGCCCACTCCATAATAAGAAAATTAAGAGAGCGAATAGCCGTGCGGAATTCATAGCCAGAGCGAATTTCATACCCAGCACGTTCATAAGCTTCCTCAATTATCTCATTGATCTGTGGACTAACCGCAGTCGTGCCGGAGGTTGTCATTACTTCTTAAAGCCTCTTAGGGTTTTGGCCAGATTGGCTTGCTTACCCAATGTGCCCCCGGCCTTAGCGGCCTTATTCAATTTCTTAGCTGGAATTTTTTCTCCAGCAGGAACGCCTAGCGCCTTATGCAGAGCGCCCTTATTTTTGGTAGCTTCTGCAATCCAATTTTTTCCAGCCATTTATACCTCCGTTAAACCCAGTGAGTGATCCATGATGATTCGCTCCATAGCCTTCGCCATCCATAGCGCAGACCGAAGATCAACACTTGAGGAACCCCAAGCGATGCGACCATCCTTATTGACTCCAACAATCAAAAGCTCATCAAACAATTCTTGATCCTTAGAGAAACTTTCAAGAATTACTTTGATGTTTTCTTGTTCGTTTTCTGAATCGGCATCTGTAGAGTAAGTAGGCTCAGAACCGGGAAACTGAATGACACTCATTATTTCTTCCTTGGCTTGATGGTCTTGGGCTTCTTCATTTTAGTACCCAAGGGGATTCCGGTTAGCTTTGGAGCCTTTCCGGTAGAGGCGATTTGTTTGCCTTGATTGGAATTCATCATAGCCATTAGTGATCATCCCTTGAAGTCAGGCGAGCATGGCCATCAAGAAGGTTCTTCACATCGCGGCCCAGCTCAGTGATGCGATCCAATACCATACCCATCTGGGTCATTAGGATAGCCACGCTGACCTTATGGTCCTCCATGGCCTTCATGCGAGATTCTATGTCCAGCATTTCTGAATTTAAATTCTCAATGCTTTTTTGAGCATCATTAATTTTTGCATTCGCGCTTGATAGCCAAAATAATCCACTTAACAAAGCTCCAAGGAAAACAACGATTCCTCCAATATTTCCTATGAATGTACCAATATCGGGCATTATTCTTTATCGCTATTTGGGGTTAAAATTGGCTGGATTTGGGCAGGTTCAGTTGGGGCCGTAACCCTAATTAGTGCCACAATTCCAGCTACTGAGGATGGAATATAAATAGAGAGCGATGTTAGCAGTGCAGACCAGATCGCCCAGCTTGCACCTTGCAGAAGAAGGCTACCAATTATAACTGCTGGAAAAATCGTGAGCGCATTTATAAACAAAAATGCTGCTAAATATCTCCCTATAGCAGGGGTTACATTATCAGCCCCGGACATTAGTCTTTGCATAAAATCGTTCATATTACACCGTCAAAGTTTTTAGCACGGAGTCGGACAGGCGTGTATTGTAGTAGGATAGTGATTGAATATGGGCCGACACATAGTTACCAGCCGCGCCTCGGTCATCGCCACCAATGTTTAACTGCGTAAGCCCAACTGGTAGCGCACCAGTGTTGCTTGTTGCTGAAGAACCATTGTTGCGGGAAGCAACAAGATTACTTACTGCATAGGCTGTGCCAATTTTGGTTGATGCACCAATCGTGCCAATGGAGTCTAGTCCGAGAGCGGCCTGTTCTGCTGAGCCTGAATAATAAACAGCTCGCTGAATGCCAGTGTCATTATCCAGATGTATAGAGTTCTGGATAATAGAACCATTGGATGCAGACATATAAGTTGCAAATCCATTTGGTGAAGTCTCAGCAGAAAGGATAAATGTTCCGCTGCCCGGATTGAACCAATTCGTAAAGTTATTATTAGCCATAGTCACAATATCAGCCGAACGAGTAACGGTTGCCGCAGCAGTGGGAATGTACGATGTTGCAAACCCACCAGCCTCTAGCTGAGCATTTGATACCGTACCAGTTACCGTAAGCGTTAATGCGCCAGCCGTGGCCGTAAAGGTAAGGCTTACGCGATTGGGAAATACCCCAGTTCCGGTTAGCGTTCCCGTTGCTGTGCCAGCAAAAACAATTGTTCCGGTCCCGTAGAATGAAAGCGTGTAGCTCTGGGCTGTAGTTGTAACAATTTGTGTGGATAGAGTTGCGCTGTTGAGCAGCAAATTTGTCCGCGCTTCTTCGATCAGCAAGCCCAATGGCGCTAATGTGACCGGATTGTAATCAAACCGTGGGCCATAATAGGCCGCAGAGGCTATAACCGCGCTACCGCCATTATACACATATGGGTCCACAGTTCCACTATCGGACAGTTGTGCGCCCCAAAGATAAATGCCGGAAGTTCCATCGCCCTGATAGGAGTTTCCCGCGCCTGTAGTAAGCGCGCTAGATATGCGAATTTGTAAACCGGATGATGCGCTAGCCGTAGCTGTTGCTGTTATAGAGCAGCGATACCAGCCGTCACCCACAGCCGTAATTGATGATGTTATGGAACCAGCACCTACAGCAGTGACTCCATTCACAAGGTCAAATGCACCGACTAGCGTTGAACCAAATGATGCAGTTGTCCATATCATTTGCATGTATCGCCTTTCGGCAGCTTTTGCATAGACGCTCAGCGTGTACCTCGTACCTATAATGTAGGCATTGGTTTGAGAAACAAGGTGTCCAGAAAGGGCAGTATCTTCAATGATTTTATCTGCATTTGGAATTCCGTTTGGATTGATTGCCGCTTGTGGCGCGACTGAAGACCCTGTTTTTGCCCACCCGCCAGTATCAAACTCTTCCGTTCTGGCAAGTAAGTTTTTTACAGTGGTTCCGGTATAGCCTCGTGGGGCAGTTTCATAAGTTATAGCGCCAAATTGAGCGCCCCAAATGTATAGGCCATCTACACCATTGCCAGTAAAGGTAGGGCTATTGGCCTTTGCAAGGCGAATTTGCATATTGGCAGTGGCTGTAGAAGTAGCTGTTGCGCCAACACCAACTCGATACCAACCATCACCAACCAAACTGATGTTAGTCCAGAGCGGCGTCCCCGTGGTCGCCACAACCGAAACAGTTGAAATATCAAAAACAGCTTGAATTGTTCCAAATGCTGTACCGGAGTAAGTTAATGCAATTTGTGTAAGCTCTGCCGCTTTTACATATACAGAAAATGCATAATTAACTGCATTTTGAGCCGATATGGTTTGGGTTACAGAGTGAACTGCTGTAGCGGTTGAATCACTTACTAGCTTATCTGCCGTAAATGTGCCGTCTGGCGCAGCAATTACGTTTGATGTAATTGTAGATAATACCTTGGCCCAACCTGAAGTTGTAACAGTAAAGCTTTCACTGTTAAGAAACATGTTGCTTGGCGCAAAGGTAAGCTTGCCAGTGCTATTAATCAGCGTGGCATTAGTGCCGCGAGAGAATGTAATGCGAGTATCAAGGCTGGTCGAGCTTAAAAAATTAAGGGCTAGACCTAATGATCCGCCTAGCCCTTGAGCAGTAATAGATGTGCCAATAGTAACCCCCCTGACCGTGGTCACGGAGGTTAATTCTTTTACACTCGTAAATACTGAGATTGGCATATTAAGCCCTTCTTAGGGTTAAATATTAACGCCGGACTGAATAAACTTGGTCACAACAGAACCGCTACCAGCCGAGCTTGTCACCCTAATTCCAGCAATTGGGAATGCATAATTCCCGTCTTGGCTGGAGGTTTGGTTGAAAACATAAACATGGTTGAACCATGTGGGACTGGCTACAGTGAGCGGGTCATCAAATGTGTGCTGGACAGAGTAGGTGATCGTGCCTGTAACCACGCACCCGAACCCGATATTAAACGGATTCAGGTGGCGGTCAGGGACGAACACAGTCGAGGAAATGGTCGAGCCGTTCGCTACAACCGTTAGTGCTACTGGCTTCCCCATTGGGAACTCCCTCTAATTAGTTATTAGGAATAAGTGCCAATGCCGATTGTGGTCAGCGAGGCCGTAGTAGCGGAGGTGAAGGTGACAACAAAATCACGCCATGTGTTCTGCGCCACAGTCATTGTGCCGTTGAGCGTCCAACCAGTATTGGTCGTAACCGTCCAAGAGAATGCACCGGAGCTAGAATTAATAACTCGCAAGACATATGAGTCGGTATTACCAAAAGATTGGATAGTGGCAAGATCAGTAACAAGCGGTAGCGTCACGTTTGCGCCAGCGGCCAGTGTACCTGTCATATTAACAACGGCCAGTGTACAGTTTTGGTCAGCAGCACCAGCAACCGATAGGGCGGTTAGGGTAGTAGCGGATGTTGCAGTATTGGCCACATAGCCAGCGTGAACAACAGGGCCACCAGTTTGAAAGCCGTTGGCCGAAATAACTGGCCCAGAAAAGTGCGATGCACCCATAATTTTAGTCCTTCCTAGCAAGTAAATCCATAGTCTGCGTAGGCGTCTAGAGGGGGTTCTCTAGTCTATGGATTTGGGTTAACCCCAAAAGAATATGGCCCGGAGGAGCCATGCTCACTCCGGGCCGGATGAGGAAGTTTTCAACTCATCAAAGCGACCAAGCGGCGCACACTATTAATATCACCTATTGCATAGGGTGTTAATTGCACAATAAAAAAGGGGAGAGCATTCCTGCCCTCCCCAATTATTTATTTATTTAATTTTAGCCTAACATTTCCAAGCTCTGAGGCTTTTATTAATGCGGCTATTTGGATCATTAGCGGTTTTAGCACTAGTGAGTTTCTTCTTCATGCCACCCATTCTGGCGCAGAAAGAATCCTTTCTTGATCCACCTTCGGGTTGCGGGGCCTTCAGACCGGGCTTCCCCGGATTGGCCTTGTTATATGAGGCGCGGCCCTTGGCGTTTAGTCCGCCTTTTGGGTTCTTGCCTTCTTTACGAGTCCAAGCTGGGGAAGTGGCCATCAGTCTGCTCCTTAGGTAGCGGGGTTCGTGCCCCAAATGCCCAAGGGATCGGAAACGCCGAAGCTATACCGTTCGCGGGCCTTGTAGAGGTAGTTGGTCGTCACGAAATCTTCTTCGTCAGAAGTCTTCATAGGCGAACGCTCGAAGTGCTTCAGACCATCTGGCACATCCGTCTTGGCAAACCATGTATATGGACCAGTCAGGAAGTGGTTGACAGCATAGCCTTCTGGGATCGTGTTCATCGACACCATTGCGGAAATGTCATTATCCGAAGTGGTTGTGCGATAACGGCTCTTAACCAGACGCTCGGCAACAAACATGAGGTTAGGCGGAATGATCAGCTTCTGTGGCTTTGCAGCGATAAGCAGACCACGCTCGTCAACCCAAGCGGCGATCTGAATGGTCATGGCTTCAATAGAAGTCTCATTCAGGTCTACCGGAATAGCTGCTGCGTTGGAGTTGGTGAGGCCAGAGACGGTGGGGTGAGCAGTATTGAACAGCGTGACGCCATCACCAGTGTTGTAGGTGGTGAAGCCGTTGTTCAGGATAGTCGCACCCTTAACGTCCTTGGTGTAGGCCATGGAGCGAGCCAGAGCCTTGGTATAGCGAGTGGAGAGCGAATCATACAGATTGTCTTCCATAGCTTCTTCCGTGATGGAGAAGCCAAGGGCAACAGTTTCGTGAGTATAACGAGCGGTCCAGACTTCTTGGCCGTTATCGAACGAGACGGACGAACCTTCGTTCTTAGTACGGGCAAGACCGAAGCCAGACAACTTTTGCTCTTCTTCAAAAGCACGTTCCGAGGATTCAGTGTCGAAAATTTCAGCCCATTCTTGAGGATACCGATTATACTCCAGACCGAACAGAGCGTTCAGACCGGGAACCAGTTCCTTAAGGAGCTGTGCGCGTGAAATAGCCATTGTTTAATTCTCCTTACAAGGCTTTACGGAAGTGATGTGCGGCTTGCTGAGCAACCACATACACATCCACATAACCAACAGCGTTTACGTTGTCGGGGGTTTGGGCAATATCGACAACTTTATAGGGAGAGGTCGAGCTAGTAGCCGTACCGTTAGCCAAGGAAATCGTAGAATCCTTGGTCAAAAGGTTATAGGGGGTTGCTGGAATGGTCACGCCGAACGAAGTACCAACAGCGCCAAGGGCGTCGAAGTTAATTGTACCAGCTTGGATTTGGAAGACTGCATCTGGATCATCGACAACATAACCAATCATACCAGTGCTATTGACGCTACCGGGATAATATTGGTCCCACTGAGGTTGACCATTTTGAGCATTGGTATATTGAGCGCCAACAAGGACGCCAATGTACCTATCACCAAGGGAGTTGAAGCCGCCGTTCGTAGGCAGGGACAGATAACCCGCGCCGCCAACAACGACGGAAGTACCAGCAACCGTACCAGTGATGGTCGTGGCGGCAGGAACAACAAACGTGAAGACCGTACCAGCCGCACCAGTTGCTAGAACCCAAGTACCATTGACGGCAGTAGCGCCAGTGATACCGGAAAGCGTGATGGGCATACCAGCATAAAGGGTCGTAACCGCAGACGCAAAGGTGAGCGTGACAGTCTGGCCGGAATATGTGACGGTACAAGCGTTACTGGTGGTGTAGGTAACTGGGGCGGTCAGGACAACGGGCGAACCGTTGGGAATAACGCCGGAATAGTTTTGACTGATACGATATTGATTGGTGGGTAGAGCGCCGCCAACATAGCGGTTGCCAATCATACGCACAGGCTTTAGCCCGTAGGGGGCTGAAGTGGTAGCCATGATTTTCTCCTATTGAATGAAGGCGGCGCTAACCATTAACGCAACCTTCCGTTAGTTACAGATGAATGTTCCCGATACAGAGGCATCCTCTTGTCTTCTTGACTGAATAGAGAGTTATTGATGCCATCCACTTGGGAATCGCTTTTTTGCTGATAATAATCTTGCATTTGCTTCCAGAGTTCTACTGGAATCTTAACAAGCACTAGACCGCCGAATTCGATCATATCGTCTCGGTGGCTATCACATTCGGCAGCTAGGTCTGGCATATCCTTTGGCGTAACCATTTCCCAACCTTCACGGCGAGCCGCGCTCATGGAGCGAACGTCAACTTCACCTAGGGTGGACATACGGAGCCAGCGGAACTTCCAGCCGGGTACTTCTTGTGGCATTGGGAGTTGGTCTGCGGGTCGCCATTGGCGGGCGCGAGTATCGGTCTCCCTAACTTCAGTCTCGCGGGTGGTCTTTTCAGCGCGGGTATTCATCTTACTTCTTGTCCTTCAGGAGTTGAGCCGCGTATTGTTGCGGAGTAATGCCAAGTCGCTTACACAACTTGATCTGGCTCTCCGATAGCGTCACACTAGCGCGGGGGTTTTTTCCGGTTCCGCGATTGACCGGGGCCACACCAGCTTGGTTTGGCCTGTTTGGGGTTGTCCCAGAATTGTTTCTTCCGAAACGATCTTCTGGAAATTGTTGACGCATCATGGTGTCAACAAATTCGTAATATTCGTCAGTGCCCACTAGGTGCGGAACGGTCTGACGAACGTGAGCGTCGATGGCAAGGGCGCGTTCAGTCATTTCAGCATCCGTGTTTAGCCACGGATTTTCCTGAATAAACTTAGTCTGACGCCTCAACTCATCCGGGCTGATAGCAGCGTTCGGATTAGCTTGCTGCTGCGCTGGCTGAGCATATTGTTGATACGGGATTTCCTGAGGCGGTACATAATTCTCATACTGTACCTTTTCATTTTCAGCCCTGAACAAAGCCTTTTGGGCCTCGATCATCTTTCGCGTATCACCCTCAACCATAGCATCGGCATAATCTTGAGAGGCCTTCTCAACCTGAGCTTCAGCGGCTTGATATGCCTTAGCGACATAGCCTTGCTCATATTGATTAGACTTGCGATTCAGATTCTGCGCTGTTTCAAGAGCTTGGCGGGCAAAGGCTACAGCCTCGTCCCGTTCTCGAACGGCAGATTCCTTAGCGCGGCGTTCTGCGTGGAGCTTTGCAGTCTCCTTCGCAATACGCCGCCGTACCCGGTCGCTATACTCTTCTTCTGATTCAGTATCATCTGGATCATCTGAGGAATCATCTGGCGCGACATAACGGCCACGGTCTTTTTCTGGAGTATCATCCTCGACGGTAATGTCGAAGTCATACTCTTCTTCTTCCATATTGTGCGGCTGGGGCATTAGACGGCCCTCTCAACTTTGCGAGGATCAGCTACAGTAGCTTCAACCACATCATCATTAACAAGGCGGAATTCTTGGTCCTGACCAACGATCTTCAATCGTGTGCCAGCGTAAGAGCGGATGACCACATGATCACCAATCTTGCACCAAGCCCCATTGGGAAACTTGTCCTTATCGCTGTAGGCATCGGGGCCAGCAGCAATCACGGTTCCAATAATTGAAGCCGTATGTTCTCGTTTACCAGTGTCTCCGGGAATAAAAATGTTCCCGATCTTCTGAATTTCCTCTGGCATTGCAATTAGCAACTTGTATCCAGTAGGCTTAAACAGTTCTAGCGCATCGGCTGTAGCAGCCGTAACAGAAGTAGTATCGTACATACTTAGTCCTAAGCAGGGGAACCGCCCTGTGCGGAAAGCAGCGTTTTAGTCGCTGTATTCTGAGCTAGACATTCGTTCCTGAAGGTCTAGTAATTCTCGCTCGGCCAAGGCCAAGCCGGAAATTTGTCCAACTAATTCTTTGTAGTGAGGGAAGTCAATCGCCCCGCCACCAGCAATATCGTCAGCAATGTTGTTCATAGCTTCGCGCAATTTCTTGCGTAGTAAATCAAGTTCGGTCAATTAGTCTTCACTCTCTGAATGAGCAATTTTAACTTCTTGCAACGGCATCTTACCAGCTAAGTCCATTGCCTTTGAAGAGAGCTTAATCATTCTTTCTTTTTCGGCCTGTTGATCATCATGAGCAAGGTCGGCTTTCTTCTTTGCGCCATCAAGCATCATGCGATTTACCTCTAGGGTAGCACGGTCAACTGACTGCCCATGCTGGGATGCAATATTCATTAATTGAATTTTTGCATTCTGGTCGGCAATGGATGTATCAAGAATAATCTGGGCAGCAGCTTCGCCTCGCTGAGCAGCTATGCGCTCATTAGATTGGGCCTTCTGCGACATGATCTGGGCCATTTGAATCTTGGCGCTCTGGTCAGACTTATGTGCATCAAGAACAATCTTGGCCGCAGCCTCACCCTTCTTGGCCTCAATAGCTGCTTCCTTAATATCAAGCTCACGCTGCTGAAGCTGAATGATTGGGTCCTTAGCGGCCTCTTCAGCTTTGTCAGACGCAACCTTGTTCTTGCTTTGTTCCAGCACCTGAGCGGCAGCAGTGGCCACAAGGGAAGACAAGTGATTCTCAACATCAGGCGGCAATTGCTCACCCAAGGGCGGCAACTGAACACCAAGCTGCTTCTCAATATCGTTGCGATACTTAAAGGCCATATGCTCAGCAATGTGAGCCATCATAGCACCCTGTGCCTGAGCGGCCTGTGGCGTTTGGCTAATGAACTGCTTAATGGCAGGGTCATTGACCATCGACATATGGACTTGGATATGTGCCTCATGATCCTGCTCTTGGAATGCCTTAGCGGCGCTTCCTTTTAGCAGGTTCATATTTTCTGTGATTGGGTCGGCCATCTTAACTTGGCTTGGGTCTGGGATAAGAGCCTGAGCATCTTTAATCCCCAACACATTAAGCATGTCTAGGTTCAAGCGCCGCATGTCGTAGATTTGTGGGTTCTGCGAGGCAAGCTGAATTACGGCTTGGTACTGGACAACTCTCTGCGACATTGTAGTTGCACCGGGGTCAGAAACCGGAACAATATTAACAGAACTAAAATCTTGTGTGCGGTTAGCATCAGGGGCAGAGTTATAGACATATTGTGGCCCCATGAAGTTTTTGACCACATCACCAATCAGGCGTAGTTCCTGTTGGAGCGAGGAGTGGCAACGAGCTTGGATTGCGCTCATAACCTTCATGGCCCGCTCCATAAGAGCAAGCGTGGTTCCCACGGGCGCTTCTTGCTTCATGTCACCGACATTCATGTCAGCGATAGAACCTACGCGCCGCGCTTCATCCACAAGATTACCGAGCAATTGATACAACACATTGCTAGGTTCCTTATAAGGAAGGAACGTAATGTTCTTTGCAATGTCACCGCCCATCACATCAACGTCTCGGAATTCACCCGGACGGATTGGGGAGTCATCACCCTTGATACGCAAACCACGCGACTTAAGGCCGCCCGGCAGGTTGGACAGTGTACCAGCGTCAACTAGCTGGCGCAGAATGCCAGTACCGGACTTAGCTAAGCCACCAATAATATGGATAAGGCCAAAGCCGTAGAAGCCTAGGCCCGGAACATACTTGTAATGAACGAAATAATTTTTCTTCTTATAATTTTTATCGCCCTCAGTCCAGTTACGATAAATTGCAAGAACCTTGCCGGACTCGCGCTCAACATGGATAATATATGGGAGAGCGATTTCGATCTCCTCATCACCTTGAGAATTGCCACTAACATCAATGTCGTAATCAACGTGGAACTCTAGGATGGAGTAACGATCAGGATTCGAGGTCTGAGGATTAATGCCCGTAAGGTCATTCTCCTTCTTGCGGATTCTATCTACAGTTGTGTTTACTGGATCAAGGTCAATGGCGCGATAGAACTTGGAAACCTGTCGGCGCTTAAACTCATTGACTGAGATGTTGTCAATATATGTGACGCGGCTACAGGTTCGTAGGCTAGTCTCGCCGCTGCTTACGACCAAATCTTCTGCTGGTACGAATTTGGCGCAGGGCAGATTCGTGGCAGGATCATAATACACTTTGCGGAAAGCAGAGCCAGCAATAGCAAGGCGGAAGAGAAGTGCTTCAGTTTCATCGCGGTAGTCCTCCATCTGGTCTACAAGGATATAGTTAAGTTCATTCTTAACACGATCTGCCTGATTCATAAGCTCAGGGGTCTCGTCACCCATGATCTTGGTCTTGGCTGGGCCATTAGGTGGAAATAGTTCCATCATGGTCTGGGCTTGGAATCTTACCACCGCTTCCATCAGCACGGGGTGATAAACGCCGCAAGCTCCGGGCCATGGCTTAGTGCGGTCTTCAATCTTAACGCCTAGTAGATCAAGGCCCTTCTTATATGTTTCTTCCCAAGCCTTGCGGGAATTAAGGTCTTCCTCAAACAAATCTAGAAGATCATTGCCGATGGACTGCAAATCGCTGTCATCCATGAAGTCAGCAAGATTGTCAGTGAAGGCATTTGTTTCTGGCTCGTCGTCGTCTGGGGTAAAATTAATTGTTAGAGAGCCATCCTCGTTTTCTTCAAACGTGGGTTCGCCAAGATCACCAATATCCTCCGGTAGCTCAAGCGTATCAACTGACAGGTCAGTTGCTGCGGCCAGCTTTGGAAGATCGAATGGCAAACCATCCATTGGCTTATCTATCATAGTGTCTCCAATAATTAATAATAATCAGCTTCCTTTGCAAAGTCGGCTTCATCTTCCAAGTCAACTTCATCAGACTCCAGCGTGATAAAGTTGCCTCTACGAAATCTCGATAGGGCCATGGCAATAGTATCTACAATGTCATCATTCTGTCCCATGGGGAAAGTCTGAGCTTCATCCAATACTATTGATGTCCATTCCTTATTTAATATCCACACAACACCAGAAGCGAAAATATCAGTGACAGCGTTTACTCGCGCCACCTTATCTCCATCTCCACGAGTAGGCGTGTAGTCTTCAACATAAAGCCCCATGCGCCTGAATTCGGTAATGAGGGCTTCACCCGCACTCTTTTGCTCAATTACACATGAGTCAGGCTCCCACTCTTTATACAGTGCTAGAGCTTGTTTCTTTAAGTCTGGAAATTCAAGTTTATCCCGCCAGCAATCTAGCAGGATTATATTAGAACACCCTTGTTCTTCATTGTGAAACACTCCCCAAGTCGTGCAAACGCTGTAGTTTGACCGCTGTGTGGTGCGCGAGGCCGTATCCCATGCTTGAATAATAAAGTCACAGCGTGGCAGCGCCCGTTTCTCCCAGAACTTCCACCAATGAGACTTGATTAGTGCGCCTTCTTCCGAGGTTGGGTCTTGCATGTACTGGGCATTCCAGCGCCATAGGGAACCAGTAGCCACAATAGCGCGTTTAGTGGCTTGAAGTTCCTCAACGGGCCAATATTCCGGCCAGTATGACTCCTCATCCCCAATAAGAGCGGGAATCTTGATCTCTTTCCACTTATCTGCGCCACGATCCTTGGCATCCGCCAGCAATTGGCCGATAAGGTCGATCTTTGACCACCGTGTGGCGATAATTGCCACTGCTGCACCGGGCTGAAGGCGCTGTCGTGGGCCAGTTAAGTACCATTCATAGGCTTTATTGAATACATTGGGATCATAAATGCCAGCCACGGCCTCTTGTTCGTCATGTGGGTCGTCAATCAAGCATAGATCAGCACCGAAACCAGCAATACCAGCACCAACACCAGCAGCTAAGTACGATCCACCCTTGTTTGTACCCCAGCGGCCAGCCGCTTTGTTGTCAGATTTGAGCGTTACGCCGTCAAATACTTCTAAAAACTTAGGATCGCTGAATAATTCGCGGACTTGACGGCCAAATCCTACGGCCAATTCACTTTTGTGGCTGGCTTGCATGATCTTTTTCTCAGGAAACTTACCCAAGTACCATGCCGGGAAGTAAACCGAGGTGAGCATAGACTTACCAGAGCGCGGGGGAAGCGAGATTGTGACGCGCTTGGCTGAGCCATCGGCAATTTTCTGGAACTCATTGGCCATGAGGATGTGATGAGGGCCACAAATAAAACCCGGCCACACATATTTAATGAAATCAAGGAAATTATCCCTGCAATTTTGCAAGGTTCTTTGATGGATAGCTTCCTCTACCAGTGTGGCAATGGCGTCCTGCTCTTCCTGCGGAAGGGTGGCTAGGTTTGCCAGTGCGGCTGTGAGTTCTGCATCGGATAATGAATCAAACATAATGACCACAAAATAACCCCCACCCAGATAATTCCAGATGGGGGCTATATATTGCCACAAAATAACTTAGTGGTGAAAAATTACTCTTCCAAATCCACAGTGTCATGATCCAAGAGAAGCATCTTGCACCTGACTAAAGAATTAATCAGCTTACTAATATCTGGCTCATCTAACCCCACATAAACACCAACCTGATCGCCACTCCATAATCTGAGGGAGACACGGTTGTATTTATCGTCAGGAAAAAAGCACATGCCGATAGTATGAGAATTGGAAGACTCAAGCGCGGAAACATCCACTTTAGTTTTGGCGGGGAAAGCTTCCACAACATTTTTCTTGGTCCTCACTATCTTCGCTATTTCCTGAGACATATCTACCTTGGGGTATTTCTGCTTTCGGGTCATGGCCTCACACATAAATAAAACTATTTATACATGAGGCCAGCCATTCCTATAACCTAGTACCAGAGAGAATCAAAGTACTTAGCAAAGAGCCTACGGCCATTGAGGATGCGCTTGCGGGCCTTGTCATAGCCCTCCTTATCAAACTTAGCGCGAACCAACTTGCCCTCAACCGAGATTTCATTCTCCTCAGACATATTCTTAAAGAAACCCTCATCCCATGAATCATCCACGCTTGTATTAAAAGCCCAGATCATTTCATCAACAGCCCACTTCCAGCCAGCCTCAACCTTGGCATCTTGCTCTGCATTAAATACCCTAAGATGGCCATCTTCTGCTTCTTCGAGGTGAAGCTCTTCTGGCAGGTCTTCATTGTCCACAATACCAAAATACCTAACCTTATCCCTATAGGCCTTAAGGCATTCAAGGATCACAAGCCCAAGCGAGGAGTCAAGGCTCCATAGATCGGCCTTAGTGATCTTCACTTCCTTCCTTGCTGGAAGCAACCAAGAGAGCTTCAGCCTAGAAAGCGTGTAGCTAAGCTCATTGGGGTAAGTAATATTAACCTTCATCTTCTTCTCCTAATCGATCTGTCGGGTTGACGGACCATTCAACATTTTTGTGTGAGCAGTACCAAAGGCAAAAGCCACATGGGCAAACTCACTGTTCTTTCCACCACCGAATGTACGAGACGTTCCATCTTCATGCAAAAAGCATACGGCGACAGTGGAAATTGGGCCATAGTCCCCTGCATCCATTTCATCCGCTATGAGGCGGAGCATGGTGGCCGGGTCCTTATATGGTGGCGGTGCAATATCTACAAGGCGAATATTAGTCATCATCTTCCCTCATGGATTCTACAGTAAACATTTTAATCATTTGCCGAAAAGCGGATACTGGCATGACCACCCTCTGGTGGTATGACCTAGGATCACCAAGCTCATCTCCTGTTATAAAGGATACAGTTACATTAGAACCCTCTATAACAACACTCACTACATCTCTAGCATCCATGGTAGCCACATGACCCCAGTTATTAGTGGAGACCAAACCTCCATATTGATTGACAGCTTGAGGATGTTGCTGCTGACTAGCCATAGCGGCATGGGCGCGAGCGGCACTTTGCATAGAGGCTTGTGCATATGCATTCTGCATACCAGCCATACCAAAGCCATGCCCTGCGTTCTGAGCAGTCTGTGCATTATATGGAGGCATTACATTGATAGCCGCTTTAACCGCCATATTATCAGTGTAATCATCCTTGCTCACTGTGACCCCGTTCTTATCATAATACTTATCAAGAGCGGGATGATATTTTGCACTGGCATAATCAAATGACTTAAGAGATGTACCTATTGCTCCACCAGCCTTTAATCCCAAGTTCTCATCCTTTCGGTTCATCATCCTGCCCCATAATTCCACGACAGCTCTCCCTAAGGCTCTAAGAGCCTTATTAATAGGATTGGGCATATGTGTCAAGCGCACTCCCTTAAGGCCACCAGCGACTCTCCTAGAGAGTTTATCATATGGGTGAGCCTTCAGTTGTATGTGATGTGGCTTGAAGTCATATGGATAGTCTAGGTTGTATAAATTCAGAGGCATGGAAATACCGGGGTTTATACCTACGCTGGGTAGACTATGGGGGGCTTGCGGTGATTAGGGGGGTTAATCACCGCATGGGGTGCGGTAATTAAAGGGGGGGGTATAAAAGAAGACACCGGGGTGGGGGGTTGATTGGGGATTTATATTGGGGTATGGGTCATTTGAGTTGCATCGTATGTATCAGGCGGGCGTCACATGACGTCATGACGGGGGGTTACCCTATAGGGTAGGGGTTCAAGAGAAAGAACGTACAATGTGCATTATGGGAAATGAACAGTGTTTAGATCATCTATAGAATCTTTAATAGAATCAATAGGTTGATTGATTAAGAGAGGCTTTGTCATCCCTGCCAATTGCCGAAGCTTTGCTTCTAGGTCTAGTGCAGAGTTAAGCTTAGCTATAGTTGGATCATTATTTGTTGTTTCAAATAATCCTACCCCCGAGACTTTTCCTAGCAACTCAGCGGCTTTTAGCCGATCAGAGTGCTTTGCTGTCTCGCTCTCAGCGATAGCCATGATAGTTTCAATAGCTAAACTCCTTAGTTTAGCAGGGTTATAGCTAGAATATCTCTCATGTTTAGCTATGTAATAGCTTATCCTATCTCTAACCTTAGGGTTAGCCTTTAGCTTTGATGCGTCCGCTGAGATAGAGCTTCTATCTCTAGAAGCTTGATTTGGATAAGCTAAGCTATAAGCTTCCACTAATGTCTTTCCCTCTGCCATTGCTTTAGCAAACCTATCTTGTTTGAATGTGCAATTCCCTCTTGAAGGGTCTTGTCTTTGGTTATCTGTATTCTCTCTTACCACAATAGTATCAGTCATAGTCCCTCTTTAGATTCCCTCTTCCCTCTTAAGATAGATTCTTTTGAAGGGTTTGATTTGAAGGTATATTACAGGGTCCGTTGTCACGGCTTAAGCTTTGCTTCGCTTTGCGGCATTTTAAAAAATAATTTAAGTTATAATTCTTCGCATGATACGCGACCCAAACCCCTTAGGGTTTGAATTTGCTTGGGATTTCCGGCTCTATTCTATCCCCTTTAGGGGATAGGGTGTCGAAAAAGGGCAGCTCTGGACAGGCTGTGATTTCCCAACCCTTAAGGGTTGAAATTATTTTCGGATTATTTTCGTTTTTTCCCTGATTTTCAGCCCTTACCCCTAAAGGGGTAAAAAAGAATTTGACAATACATTTTCCTTCTGCCAATTTGAATGGGTCGAAACGGTTCGGCGGCAAACAAACGGAACAACCCAATGCAACCCCTTCTGACACTAGCAATTATGGCCGCTTCAATCTGCCTTTCCGGCAATGGCCAAGACGTTGCAGCCCTTACCCTTTGGGTTGTAGGTATGGCGGCGGTTTGGCTTCCAGCCCTTCCTCGTTAGCCTCTAACCGGACAGCCCTCTAGGGCTTTCCCATTAGACGCTAAGACCATCCCTAAAGGGATACGGCATAACTGGCCCTGCCAAGCATAAAGGGCGAGTACGAGTGATAGGGGAGCCTGCGGCTAGCGATGTGATATCGCCAGAGCCGACAAAAAAGGCCGTCTTGAAGCGGGAGGCAAGGGTCGAGCCCTTGTCGGGAAATGGGATATACCCTTGATTGGGTCCCGAGTGACGGCTTTTCCGTCCGGCTAGCAAAGCCGCCCCAAAAAACAGAGTTTTTTATGAAATAGCGAGGGTTGCCGCAAGTGACCCTCGCCGTTTCTTAAGAAACGCCTCGCATGGTGTGAGACGTTTCTCTAGAAACGGGGACTAAAAATGGATACCGCAACCAAAACGACTGACCTTGTTAAAGGTCTTGGCGAGCTTATGCTTTCCGGGGTGCAAGAGCAGATTGACGCCTCTATTGCTAAAGCAATTGACGAACACAAGGCCAAGTTTGGCGTTCGCAAAATCGAAGTCACCTTGCCTGACGGGTCAAGCAAAAAGCTTGAAGGGCGGGTCAACCCCAAGTTTGACTTGGCGCTCAAGATTGCCGCTACGGGCCAAGCAATTTGCTTGGTTGGTCCGGCTGGCACTGGCAAATCCTACATGGCGCAACAAATCGCCAAGGCTTTGAACCTACGGTTCTTCGAGAAGTCGATCACGGAAACAACTACCGAGGGTGATTTGCTTGGCAAAATGACGCTGCGTGACAACAACATGACCTATGTTCAAAGTAACTTAGTTACTTTTTACGAGGAAGGCGGCGCGTTCTTCCTCGACGAAGTCGATAACGGTAATCCGAATGCGCTTAACGTCATGAACGGGGCATTGGCTCTGCCACGAATGTTTGTCGAGGCTCGCCAACAAGCCGGGTTGTCGGCTTTTGTGAAGCGTCATGATCAATTTAGATTGATTGCAGCGGCGAACACCTACATGTCTGGCGGCTCGGTTATGTACTCTGGCCGGAACGGCCTTGACGCCGCATTCACTGACCGTTTCCAATTGATAACGGTTGATTACGATACCGAGCTTGAATCGGCCATGGCCACCCGCAAAGTCTGTGACTTTGTATGGGATTTGCGCCGCAAGATTGGCGATCACGGCTTACGCCGGGTTGCTGGCACTCGACTAATCCAAAAAATGGCAACCTACGAGGAAATTGGCCTCGATTGGGACACAATCAAGGGTTTGTGTTTCGAAGGTTGGTCCAAAGATGATCAAGTCCGCGTCGGCTACCACGCCTAGCATTTATAGGGCAGAACGAACCCAACATTCGTTCTTCCCCATTAAATTTTAGGATTGTCTAAAATTTACGAGCAATTGGAGATTGCAAAATGGAAACGAAACGGCGCGGACGTCCTACCTTACCCCGCGATCAGTACGGTAATATTATCCGGGACGGCTTGCCCCAAACGCAACCCGTAGTTGGTGACGTGCTAGACACCTTCTCCTCGATAAATGACTTTATCGAAAGGGTCGAGGCCATGCCGCTGGCAAGCGAGGAAAATCGCAGCGAGTTAGAGGCGAACTTGATTCGTAAGGAATCAAGCTTTTGGGCCTTGCCCAAGCCCGTAGGTCAATCTTACGTCAAGGCCTTGATCCGCAATGGCTGGAACGACGGTGCAACCCGGCTCTTCGAAATGGCCAAGCAAATCAAAGCCCCTACCGTCCAGACGATCAAGCGCAAGATGATTTGGGGTGACGAGGGCCGAGAGATTGACCTAGACTCTTACCTAGCCCGCGACACAGAGCGGCTCTGGACTGACTACACAAAAATTCGTAAGAATTCCGGTGGCCGGGTGGTCAAGATTAGCGCCAACATTGCAGCCCCCGGTTATACTTCCGGCGATGCATTTTTTTGGCCCGGTGCGGCGGCAACGGTTCTGACCGATTTGCTCACTCAGGCCGGGTATTTGACCGAAGTCAATCTCCACCTTGTGACGACTAACTCACGGGATAATGACCGCCGACACACGGCGATCATTCGGGTTAAGGATGCGGAACAGCCCCTCTCGGTTGTGTCCCTAGCCTCCACGCTATGCTTCGCCGGGTTCTTCCGGACCATTGGGTTTAACTGGCTCTGCAAGACCTACAAAAAAGGTTGCGGCTCAGGCCTTGGCACAGTTGTGCGAGGCTTAACTAGCGAAAATCCTTCAGAGATTTTTATTAATTTCTCTGACGTGACTAGCCAGAAGGAAGCAATCGACTGGATCGCCAACAAGATTGCCGCCCTTGAGGCCTAATGTTTCCTTAACCTAGGGCGGGATTATTCCCGCCCTAGTCTTGGACACATGAAGGATGGAGCGATGGTTGCTTTTTCAAACACAGTTATCAAAGATAAATTAATCCGGTCCCTGACCGAGGCAGAGGCGGTGGAATGCCGCGCAGCACTACCTAGTAGGCTTGAGGCTTCCCTTAGGAAGTATCCGCAAGTCCGGGTCAAACCATACCACAAAGGGCCACACAGATGACGCAAGAGCCGCACGAATTAACCCGAGAGCAAAGAATTAATTCTTTGCAAGAATCTTGGGGGCCGCTAATCGTCCGGGACCAGTCGGATTACTTCGCCTCTATGGCGGAAACAATTGACGATTTGGTGGATGAATTTATTAAATCTTTTAATAAGGGGAAGTGACATGAACGAACGTGAGAAATATATCTTTGAATCCGCCCGCTCTGGCAAGCTACAGATGCGCGAGATTAAGACAGGTGCGGACGCTATGTGGGCCACACTCGGATACGAAGTCCGATCGGTTGACCCTGATGTTTACATAGAGGACCGCAAGGAAGCGCGGGACTTTGTTATTCAGATGATTGGAGAGACGGAAGATGCGTGAATTAATTATTGCCTTTGTGGTTATGGCAATTCTGCCTTGGGGAATTATCCTAGCGGGTGTCTGGGGCGATCCAGAAATTAAGCTTTGGATTAAATTATTGACTACAATATCCTTGTTGTGGTTAGGTATGGCTGGACTATCCATCTTATGTCAGGTGGTCTGATACCGCTTCGCGGCTTGTGTTCGCCTAGCGGCCTTTAATTTTTGGAGATGCAAAATGAACGATGACACCTTGATGATTAGCGAAACAACGGTCGGCTATTATGTTTATAACCGGGCGGATGGCCTGACGATTGCCAACCTAGCGAATAAATTGGCACGGGATTTATTTATTTCCGGTGCGAACCGGGCGAAGCTATCCGTCTATGATGTGGACAAGCAGCACTACATTTGCGGCACGGTGGATCAACTCATGGAAGGCCACCGCCTCCAAGATTAATTAATTTCCTAGCGGCGGGGTGAGCAATCGCCCCGCCTGTAGGACATTAAGTCCTGATCGGAGAAAAAAATGAATCAAGATACCAAGTTTAAAAATGATCTTGCCAATGTGGTTCAAGCCTACGGTATGACCGCCCACACAGCGGACGCTAAAGCCACACTGATTAGCGCCCTGACCACTAGCCTAGCTATCGCTATCACTATCTCTTGCGAAGGGGACAAAGAGCAGATCGACAGGGTGGTTTATGGGGTGGAGGGATTCCTCATGGCGTCCATCACGGAAATGACCAACGATTTTAAGCGGGTGAAAAAATAATGTTGGTAATAATTAAATTCCATCCGCAAACCGAGAGCCGGGCGGATCGCTTTAGCGTTAGGTTTTCCAATCGGATAAAGGCCAAGCAATATGTGAGGTCTCACAGGCTGGATTGGCGAGAGGATACCCGCCGGGTCCTTAAGGAGTACGTCCTAGACCACAATCAGACTGAAGGTCTGGGGGACTGGGCGTTCTTAGGAACTGATCCAGACGGGGACGTTTGGTATTATGGCAAGCCCATAGGGCAGAGCAATATCAAGATCGAACTCGAAGAGTACGCCTAACATTTAACAAGAGGGCTAGGATTTAATTCTGGCCCTCTATTTAAATGCTAGATAGACTGGCATTTTACATGGGAGAAATCGCATGAGTTTTAGAGTGATGGGAATTCCTACGGGGAAGGGCGCGAATAAAAGCAAACGCCTGACCCAAGAGGTGGTGGGGACATACCCGACAATTCAACTGGCCGAAGAGGCCTTAACGCGCCAGAGGGCAACCCGTCAGGGCTGGGCATTCTGGGTGGCAGCGGGGACTACACGATGACAGACAGGATGGAACGCCTGACGCACGAAGAGCAGGTCGAATTAATTGCGGGTAACATATCGGACGCACGACTTAAGGCGCGGCCCGACTGGTCCATGAAACAATTTAATTCTGACCGGGACGAGGTGCGGGAATTTGTCAGGTCAACTCACAAGCTGGGCTGGACTTGGAATAATTCTCGCTGGGAACTAGAAGCCACGCTAGCCATGATGGCCTATGATTTATTTAATCTGAAGTCGCTCGATAAAAAGGTGAGCGATATGCAGGAAGGCTTTGGTCTATTGGTGGCAGATATGAATGGCCACATGGAAAAATACGAGCAGGAAATAAATAATCTGCGGGCCATGATCGTAGCGCAGGAGAGGAACAAATGAAAATCTGGCGGTCTCTCTATATTAAATCGGCCAACATGGTTGATGCCTTGCTCGTGGTGTTCTGGATCGGAACATTAATTGGTCTGATCTTTGGTTTCACCTTCGCCCTGTTCTGGGCATTCAAGCTGGGCTGGGTGGGGCTGGGCACATGATCAAGCACCCTCAGCCTTGGAGCCTCCAGCCTGATCTGATAGCAGTCGGGAGTATGTGGGTAGTTGACCGCGATCTGCGGCGCATCTGCCATTGCGTGGACGAAGACGTGGCCCGTCTGGTGGTACAGTCTGGGCCTATGTGGCGAGCAGTCGAGGGGATAATTAGTTATCCCGGACCCGTCACGCCTAAGGATACTCAGAGCATGAAAAACGCTCGGGATATATTAAATAAATTGGGATCAATTAACGGAGAATTAAATGCCTAGTGAATCCGCACACATGCCACAAGAAACACACGAATCGTTGCTCAGGCATGGCGAGAGCAGGGGCTTGCGGTTGCAAGCTTACGAGGTCGCCTTTCGGCCAAAGAAAAAAAATAACGAACCTTTTTTCTTGACCGTGGCAATCATCATGTCTATTCTGGGGTTGCTAATCCTAGCTAAGGGAATCTGAAAATGAAAGCTTATCTAATTAATCCAACGACTTGCACCGTGAGTGAGATAGAATACTCTGGTGACTTCCACGAAATTTATTCTTGGATCGGCGCACAATATTTTGATTGCGTTCGGTTCAGCGCGTCCAATGAGGATGTGGTATATATCGACGACGAGGGCTTGATCAGCGGTAAGGATCAACACTTTTTTACGATTGGTGATGATCCCCGGCCTTTGGCTGGCAAGGGCTTGGTCCTTGGTACTGACCCTGAGGGCGATACCACGGAGCCGGAAACCCCCAAAGATAAATTAAATGTGAAATTCCTCACGCCAGTTGACGTGATGATGTACGCTTTAACGGAGGGCAAAGCATGAGCGAGACAGAAACTTTTGATGCGGATATATCAATATCTAAGGAGGATGACGGGAGTTTTATCACCGTCAAAATCAACGTGGAAAATATCGAGCAGGTCTTTAGTTTGCCCTTTATTGAGCATATGGTGGCCCACATTAATACCATAATGGGCAGGGAGGAATCTAATGATTGATCACGGCGAGACTGTAGAATTTACCGACGAGGAACTAGAGGCCGCAAAGAGTTTGGCCGAGACATTTATTAACGAATGCCTAAGGCAGGTTAATCAGATGGGCGATGACTCAATGATTAAAATCACGATCCTTTGCACCCTGATCTTGGGGGCCTCAAGCTTCCTTGCAATTGAGGGCGAGCCTAGGAATTTGCCAGTGGTTAAATCCCTGCATACCGCCCTCAAGGTGATTGAGCAGACGGGGGATTCAATTTTAAATCGCGGTAATGTCAAGCTGGTGGGTGTCACTGGTGATCAGGTGGCCGCACTAGCTAAAATTAAATCCGATCTTGCCGAGGGATTAATTACTGAAGGCGAGGCGATGGAGGCGTTGCAGGAATTAATGCCTCACGAGGACATAGATAATACCAACCTCAAGGATTTAATGGCGATTGGTCGAGAGCCGACCATAAAACAAACCGTCCATTAAAATTATTCCCCTGCAAGTTTTTCTTGTGGGGGATTTTTTTATCTGCTAGAAAAATGACACTCATAAACTGGAGGGCCAAATGGCTGACATTGAGAAGGTTAATAATATATTAGCGGCTGACGTTATCCGTCAGGCTTACAAGACCCGGCTCCCCCTTATGATCTGGGGACCTCCCGGCTCTGGCAAGTCTGCGACCGTGCGTCAGGTGACAACTGATGACAAGCTTGAGATGATTGATCTGCGCCTAGTGCAGCTTGATCAGCTTGATCTGCGGGGTCTACCCAAGGTCAAGGTGAACGACGAGGAGATGGACGTTATGACGTTTGTGGCCAGTGACATTCTGCCTCGCAAGGGTAATGGCATTTTGTTCCTAGACGAAATCGTTCAGGCCTCAACCGCTGTGGTTAATTCTGCAAGCGAATTAATTCTAGACCGGACCATCGGTAAATATAAATTGCCAGATGGTTGGTCTATTGTGGCGGCTGGTAATGAGCGCAAGCATCGGGCTGGGGTAAATGAAATGCCCTCGCAGATTAAAAATCGCATGGTGCATGTGGAATTAATTCCCGAGGCCCCGCCTTGGATTAAACACGCTATCAAGATGGGCTATGACCAGTCAGTTATCCGATACATTCAAGCCAATCACGGCTCGCTCTATCAGTTTTCGTCAGACAAGATTGCCTACCCCACGTTTCGCACATGGGAATATGTGAGCAAGATCGTGCAGTCTGGCGCTAAGGGCAAAGTATTGCGGGCCATGGTTATCGGCTCTGTCGGTGAGGCCATGGGTCAGGATTTTATTAGTTGGATTGAAACTAATACTATGCTGCCCTCTTATGAGGATGTTGTGGCCGATCCGCTTAACGTCCCCATCCCAAAGAAAGCCGCCTTGCGTATGCGGATGGCTGAGTTGGTTGTGGCTGAGGCGAGGACCAATGACGTTATGGCCGTGCTTAGTTTTTTCGACCGGGTATCTAAAGATTATCCCGACTTAAACGCCTATATCGCTTCGCTCTTGGCGACTGATTCACCATTCTCGCGTAACCCAACCGTTGCATCGTGGCGCAAGGCCACCACAGCAACAGCCACCACCACAGCAGCTTAAAGGAATTAATTATGTCTGTGCAAAATCAAGGAATGCTGGTCAAGGTTAAGGTCAAGATGTGGACCGCAACCAAGGTTGACCGTGAGGTAGGCGAGCGAGCCGCCTCTATGTATGATGCCGACCCTAAGTCCGGGTCTTACCACAAAAAACTAATTGACCCTAAGGCCCTTAAGGGCATTCGCTCAGTTAGGACTCGCATCCGGGACGTTCATAGCTTCATGACTCGCTATTGGGACGATGACGGTACACGCCTTGCGGTCTTTTCGACTCTGGACGAGTACAAGCAAAGCATGGATGCGCTTGCCGCCGAGATGCAGGATGAGATTGCGGAATTTAAAAATCAATTCCCCTCTCACGTTCGAGATGCTCAGGAAAAAATGAAGGAGATGTTTAATCCGGACGAATATCCAACGGTAGACGAGTTGGATAATTTATTCGGGGTTAGCGTTGAATACGCTCCGATTCCATCCGGCGAGTTTGTGCCTATGACCGCCCCCGATCGTGACCTATTGGTTGCTCAGGTCGAGAAGACCACGGCCGAAAGGCTTTCCGAGGGTACGCAGAATTTATTCTTCCGTCTGCGTAATCAATTAAATAGCATGCGTAAGCTGCTAGCTTCCTATGCGGAAAATCTTGAGGCTGGTGATCGGGCCAACCTATCGTCGGCCATGTTTGCCAACCTAACCGAACTGGTTGACGTTCTCCCACTACTAAATATTACAGATGATAAATTCTTGGAGAATGCGATTGATCGGGTGAAGCAAGAGTTTGCCGAATTTAATATTGAGGCCTTGCGTGGCAATCCAGAAGTTGCTAAGAAGATAGCGGGCGATCTGGGAAATGTTCTAGCGGACATTCCCGAATAGGCCTCCTTCAGTCGGTGAGAAATAGGGGCGCTGGCCAAATCAGCGTCCCTATTTTTTTGTTCAAAAAGGAAAGCACATGAAAGAATTTGATTTAAAGGTTCACGAACGCATTAGGAATTTAGTTTTTCTGATGCTGAAAGACGAGCCATTCTTTGCGAGGGTGGCGCTTGGGGTCAAGTGGGCGCAGGACGATACGCTCCAAACCCCCATGGTTACGGACGGGTCAACTATAACCTACAACCCGCTAATGCTCAACAGCGACGACCGGGTTATGCTCATGCTTATAATCCTAGCTACGATCAAGGTGGCCATGCGTCATGCCTTCCGGGCGCAAGCGCATAAGATGGATAATAAAGATCGGGAATTAATGGCCTCGGATGCCAGTGCTGCATCCATGCTGGTTAAAATAAGGAACAATAACCAAAAATCGTTTGGCGGCTTTGGCGTCCTCGCCCAAATAGTTTCCTGTCCAGATGGTTTAATAACCCTTAGTCATCAGGGTAAATCGTTTGAACAGATATACGATTTAATTAATAACAAACGTGACAAAAATAAACCCAACCCAAATATTGGTGTGGGTCTGCAAAGCCCCGGCGAGGGCAGCGAGAAGTCGGATGCTCGGTCACTCACTGGTGGCAGGGATGACGATGGCGGTACGTCTGGCATGGAGGAATCCGACGTTAAGGGCATGGTCAACCGCGCCCTGATGGCTGCTAAAAAGCAGGGCGATAAGGGCGGGGATTTAATTGAGACTGCCATCGACGAAATAGATTCTCAAAAAGATTACACCAACGAAATTGTTAAATTTCTTGGTGGCGGTGAATTGCCCACGCCTGACTGGTCTAAGCCCAGCCGCCGATATATCGGTGAGGGGGTTTATTTACCGGGCAATCCTAAGGAGGGGCCGGGAACGGTGGTTCTTGTGGCCGATACGTCCGGTTCTGTGGATGAGGCATTGCTTAGCAGCTATGTGGCCAACATTCGCAAAATCAACGAAGACCTCCAGCCTGAAAAAATCTACGTCATTGCGTGTGATGCGATGGTCCAATGGACCGCAGAATATACCACGTTTGACGAGATCAAGATTGTCCCTAAGGGACGAGGTGGTACTAGGTTCAAACCAGCCTTTGATTGGGTCCGGGATAATAACATAAGGCCAAACGCTTTGGTTTATTTTACTGACCTAGAATGTGACCGCAGCCCCAATAATTTTGGTTCTGATCCCGGCTATCCTGTGCTATGGGTTGTGTGGCCCGGTGGTGATACGCAACCAGTGCCATTCGGCCAACGTGTTGAAATGTAAGTTGAATTTAAAGAGTAGGAAAAGACTATGACTTGGACTCCACCAATCTCTGACCGTCCCGTTGAATTTAATATCGACGATATTAAGACTGCAACGGATGCGGAACTCGCCCTAGGGTGGTTTGATGAGAAGATTGACGCTATGAATGCACAGATTGAATACTGCCGATTGGCTTACGAGGAAATGGACATGCAATGGATGGCCCGCGTCAAGAAGGCTATTAATCTATCGTCCGCTACATATAAGCGTGTGGAAACCCTCGGTACTGTGCTAAGGCGCGAAGAAAAAATGCAGCGCCAGATTCGTTTGGAGGAAGCGTTTATGAATGCAACGCTGAGCCTATTTAATCCTGAGGATGTGAATGATGTGTGGGAAGTTGTTTATTCCAAGCACCCTGAACTGAGGAAAGCATAATGAC
>Ga0304729_1000111_pt1 | contig 53697 bp, 51 predicted proteins | sample C_131016_MF_Meta_FD_190475 | JGI IMG/M metagenome (GOLD analysis project Ga0304729, IMG submission 190475) | Freshwater microbial communities from Lake Croche, Canada to study carbon cycling - C_131016_MF_MetaG (v2) (version 2) | ecosystem: Environmental > Aquatic > Freshwater > Lake | place... | reverse complement strand
GGTAGAATGGGTAATCGAGCCCTTAGGGCTCATTGGGATATGGTGTAATTGGCAACACGAGTGATTCTGGTTCATTTGTTCTAGGTTCGAGTCCTGGTATCCCAGCGAATAACAGTCAGATCTTAGGATCTGGCTGTTTTGCTTTAATTGGCTATCTGCCTGCGTGAAAAAGAAAGAGTCTTAGAAATAGTTTGAATTACTCTCTGCTGAGAGATATTGGGATGCATCGGCGATTGATTTGACACGCGAGTTGTTTATTGGAAATAAGCCCGCAAAATGGCCTAACCTTGTAGCAACCAAATGATAGGGGTAAAAATGGATTACAAGTATGAAAAGTTCAATGAATATGCAAAGCGGTCTGCGGTGGCTTGTTCGGTAGCCGGCGGTCTTTATATTATTACCCCCATGCTGGGCACGAACCCGCTACCTTTGTCCTCAGCTTTGATTCACACTATAACGGTGTTGGCAATGATGATTACATACAACTTCGCGGTTGTTGCGAGGACTTTGTATCTAGCTAGTCGACCAATCAAAGACGATGGTGCTTGGCAACAAATGAAATTCGCCAATGCTATTGCAGCTATTTTTCTTGTCTGCACTTTAGCAACATTCATAGTCACAAATGTTTGGGATTACTTTTCCCTTGATGGGCGAGTAATCTTCTTACTTCCAATATTCCTTTTACAGCAACTGCTCAGAACATTTGCCCTGAAGAAGCTTTAGATCTCGAGACTCTCTCCAGGTAGCAAGTAGGTAAAAGTTCCACCTTTAGATTCAGTTATTGCCTTTACTCGTCCATTGTTAAGAGCATGACCAAAATCACTGAGTAATGCGTTGTGGGTTGCAAATGATTGCTTGTGATCGATGGCGGTAACAAAGTCCATAACCTCACCAACTTTTAGCCAAGGTGCGCTGGTAGGAACAGCCAGCAATTCAACTGGACGATCTGGCAGAGTGAAGCTATCGCCTGGGTAATAAAGTCTGTCGTTGATTAGAACGCCACGGTTTTGAGCTAACGGATAACTGTGATGTATTTCAGCGTGGAGATCGCCGAAGGCTTCTATAGTGAATGGTCCATTGCTGTAATGATCACCATGGTAGATGGCGATTACGTTAAAATCTTCAAGTCTGTTTACAACATCATCCGGACCATAGATTTTCGCTTCTGGGCTGAATTCTTGAATTCGGTTGATTTGATCTTCAAAGCAGTGATCGTCATGGATGTGGGTAATAACTATGGCCACAACATCCCTAAGGTTATCCATGGGTTCTGAGTAAGCACCTGGGTCTAAGACCAGCTTCTTTCCTTGATCTTCAATTACCAGACAAGCATGGGTGTACTTAGTTATCTTCATACATGTCAGAATACAAGGCGTGGGAGACTAGAAAGGTCCCCTTTAGGAGCTAACTATGGATGAACACGACCACTCAATGCACGAGGTCAAACCAACCAAGAAGGTAGCCAAATCTACTTGCGATTGTCCACCAGGCGAATGCACCTGCAACCATGAACACAAAGCAATGGACCATTCAAAGATGGACCACTCAAGCATGGATCACTCGGCGCATGATCCGAATGTGTTCAAGAAGCAGGTTTTACTTGCGACTCTATTGACTATTCCAGTGGTCTATTTCTCACACACGATTCAAATGCTTTTTGGTTTTAAGGCTTTAGGTTTTGTTGGAGCGCAATACATTCCTGCGGTTTTGGGAATCGTCCTGTTCTTTATTTCGGGAAGAGTGTTCCTGACTTCTGGGTTGCAGGAAATAAAGAGCAAGAAGCCGGGGATGATGGCGCTGATTGCCTTAGCTCTGGTTGTTTCCTTTCTATACAGTCTCTTTCTGACTTTGAGCCAACTGGTTGGTTTTGGCTTATCCGGCATGGATTTTTGGTGGGAGTTAGCAACCCTAATTTTGATTATGTTGGTAGGGCACTGGCTTGAGATGAAAGCAGTGATGAGTGCTAGCGGAGCTTTAGGAGAACTAAAGAACCTCATTCCTGATTCAGCAACGTTGCTGGTTGGTAAGAAGCAGACCACTGTATTAGTTGCGGAGATCAAACTAGGAGACAAAATAGTCATTGCTCCAGGCGCTCTAGTCCCAGTTGATGGTGTTGTGGTTAGTGGTTCAGCTAAGGTCAATGAATCCCTGCTCACAGGTGAATCAGCTTTGGTGGAAAAACTTGAGGGTTCACTTGTTTTTGCAGGAACTTCAAATACCTTTGATGAATCTTTGAAGGCTGGCTCACTGGTCATTGAGGCAACGGCAACTGGAAATAACACTGCCTTTTCGCAAATCGTTATGTTGGTTGAACAAGCTCAGAAAACCAAATCTAAAACCCAGCGGTTAGCCGATAGGGCAGCTGGCTGGCTATTTTATGTTGCTTTGAGTTCGGCTGTGATTACCGCCAGCTACTGGATGATTAATGGAACTCAGAGCGCTGACTTTGTTTTAGAGCGAGTCGTTACTGTTCTAGTAATTGCTTGTCCTCACGCTCTTGGTTTAGCAATACCTTTGGTAACCGCCATTACAACAGCAAAGGCTGCTTCATCTGGGTTACTTATTAGAAACAGATCTATGTTCGAGCAAGCAGCCAAATTGCATGCTGTGCTATTTGATAAAACCGGAACTCTCACTGAGGGTCGCCGTGGGGTTATGAGTATTCGATTAGCCAGTAAATCGAAACTTTATGATGAGGATAAAGTTCTTGCGCTAGCCGCTGGTGTTGAAAGTGGCAGTGAGCATTCGATTGCGAAATCGATTATGGATGCTGCCGATAAAAGAAGTTTGAAATTACTAAAACTCAAAGGTTTTGAAGCGTTAGCTGGTAAAGGTGTTTCCGGAAGTTTAGGTAAATACAGTGTTTTGGTTGGTTCACCAGCTTTACTTGTTGAACGAAATATTCGCATGGAAGTTACTGACTTGGTTTGGGCAGATCAGGTCACTAATAACGGTCAGAGCGTTATCTGTGTTGTGGTTGATGGCGTTTTGGAAGCTTTGCTTAAAGTTGGTGATGTGATTCGGCCAACCTCAGCTCAAGCTGTTTACGAATTACAGTCACAGCGAATAACAGTTGGCATGCTGACTGGAGATGCTCAAGGAGTGGCCAACCATGTTGCAACTGAGTTGAAGATCAGCGAGGTATTTGCCGAAGCGCTACCTTGGCAGAAGGCTGAGACCATAAAGAACTTGCAGGCTCATAAGGCGGTGATTGGCTTTGTTGGTGATGGCGTTAATGATGCGCCAGCTTTAGCCCAGTCTGATGTTAGCTTCGCGGTTGGTGCTGGAACCAACATTGCCATTGAAACCGCGGGCATTGTTTTACTGAGCAGTGATCCGATGGCTGTAGTTCGAGCGGTGCGGCTAAGTAAAAGGGTGAGGGCTAAGTCCATGCAGAATCTTTGGTGGGCTGCAGGTTATAACATTCTGGCAATACCGTTGGCTGCTGGTCTGTTCATGCCATTAGGTTTGGTTTTGACTCCTGCACTGGGAGCGGTATTGATGTCTGTTTCAACTTTGATTGTTGCCATCAATGCTCAGATGTTGCGAAGGAAATAAATGGTGAAGCTAGGGATTGTAATTAACCCGACTTCAGGTCGTGGTCGCGGTAAGGCCGATGGTTTATTGGCTAAAGAGGAATTTGCCAAACATGGCATTGAACTCATGGATCTTTCGGGGGAGAGTTTTCAGGTCGCCAGCGAGAAGGCAAAGCGGGCCATTGAACGTAAGGAAATAGCAGGTCTGATTGTTGTTGGTGGCGATGGTATGTTCCACCTTGGTGTTAATGCAACAGCTAAAACAGATGTTCCGGTTGGTCTAGTAGCATCTGGGACAGGCAATGATTCTGCTCGCGCACTCGGACTTCCGATACATGACGTGGTTGCGGGTGTTAAGCACATTGTTTCTAAAATGGGTGCGACCCGGTTAGTTGATTTAATTGAGTCTCAATCGCATTCAAGCAAGTTCTACTCTTTCGGTGCGGTCAGCGCTGGTTTTGATGCCTTGGTAAATAGGCGAGCAAATACTTGGAATTGGATCAAAGGACCTATCAAATATCGTTTTGCGATGTATCGAGAGTTGGCTGCGTTTAAACCAATCCCTTATCGTGCTGTTATAGATGGGGTTGAAAGAATTTTTGAAGCAAATCTTTGCACAGTGGCTAACTCACCTAGTTATGGTGGTGGCCTATACATCACACCGGAAGCATCTGTTGATGATGGTGAATTAGATTTGTTTATTCTAAATTCAATAAGTCGTTTAGAACTAATAAAAATATTTCCAACAGTGTATGAAGGTAAGCACGTTACCCATCCAGCAGTTGAAATCATCCGAGCTACTAAGGTAACTCTAGATTCACCAGGTATGCCTGCATACAGTGATGGTGAACATGTTGGTGATTCACCGGTGGAATGCAAGGTGGCACCGAACGCTTTGCGAGTATTCGCCTAAAACTGGGCTAGTTTCATAGCTCTGACTCTGGCATAATAGAGAGGTTGCTTTACGGCCCCATCGTTTAGCGGCCTAGGACGCTGCCCTCTCACGGCAGTAGCGCGGGTTCAAATCCCGCTGGGGTCACCATATTCCGCCTTCAAGGTTAGTTTTTTGAAGGCGGTTTGGCTTATTCGGCTAGGGTTAAACCGATGCAGTTAACCGATTTTCAACCAACCAAGCTAATCTCGCTAGCCAGTGGGCTAGTGGATCAGGTTACCTATGTTCCGCAATTACCTGAGCCTGGTGGGGATGTTTTAGCCACCAAGACCTTCAGCCAGGTTGGTGGAGCGCTAAATCTTGAAGCAGCCGCCAACAAACTAGGTCTAAAGGCCGTTCACTGTTCACCATTAGGTAATGGGCCTAGGGCAGATGCCATAAAGGCGGCTATGGCCATTGAAGGGGTTGAGGCTCAAGGTATTGAGACCTATAGCCAAGGGGACTCTGGGCTTTGTATTACCTTGGTGGAGCCTAATGGCCAGCGAAGTTTTGTGACCCAGTCTGGTGCCGAAGGTTTGAGGTCTTTTGAAGAGCTCAAGCAATACGACTATGCAGAGGATAACTGGTTGGTGATCTATGGCTACGAATTGGTCTATCCAACATCTAAGGCAGCTTTTGAAGAGCTTTTTGCCAGCGGTCTGATCAAGAGCAAAATACTTTTCGATCCGGGGCCAACCACCGCAGAACTAAGCGTTGAGTCGTTGGACTGGCTAGGTAAACATGCGTCTTTAATTTCCTGTAATAAGAGCGAATATGCCAAGTTAGCTCCTCACGTAAGCGATGATGTTTGGCTCCTCCTTCGTAAAGGTCCAGATGGAGCCGAATTACATCACAACGGACAAGTTGTTGCTGATGCGTCTGGTCGTAAGGTTCCTGTTGTTGATACCAATGGTGCAGGAGATATTCACACCGGTGCATTCTTAGCGGCTCTAGCTGCCGGAAATAGTTTGCAAGAGTCTTTGGAATTAGCTTGTCGGGCTGCTGAGTTTTCGATTCAGCGTGAAGGTGGCTGCTGCGGACCAACCTGGGATGAACTTCTAGCTATTCGCTAATTCTTAGTTTTTATTATTAGTGACATCACAACTACTGCGGTAATTGGTATCACTGCAAACAAATTTAGTCCAGCAAAAGCAACCACACTCAAAATAGTTCCGGCTATTGCTCCGCCGGTAGCACCGCTTAGATTCATGAGCGAGTCACTAAGACCCTGAACGTTGGTCTTCTCATTCTGCGGAAGACTTGAAGCTAATAGAGCAGAGCCAGCAACTGTTGAAGCAGACCATCCAAGTCCTAGTAATCCAAGTCCAATGGTTACCATCCATCGATCATCGTGACCGAAGCCAGCAAAACAAATAGCCGAAACATACGTGAACTGGCCGATCAATATCATCCGCTTCTTACCTATTTTGTCGGCCAGGTATCCCATCACCGGAGATGCTGCATACATTCCTGCAATGTGAATGCTGATAGTGAAACCAACAACAACAACGTCATAACCCATATCTTGCATATGGACCGGCGTCATGCTCATAACCGAGACCATGACCATATGTGAAAGAGCAACTGAGATAACTGCGTATCTAGCAACCGGGTTAGCTTTCAAGGTTGCCAATGCTGACTTAATTGAAATCTTGTGTTTTGCTTTACCGGCATCTTTTTGTAATTGTTGAGCGTAAATCAAAGGGTCTGGTCTTAACCCAAACCAAAAGATAAGAGTTGAAAAAACCTGAGCCGCTACAGTAAACAAGAATGGTCCGGTTAGATGGGGCATACCAAGTGCATTGCCGATAGTTTCACCAACACCAAATAGGTTAGGTCCGATAACGGCACCAAAAGTGGTTGCCCAAACTACTAGACCGATAGATCTTCCAGTTTTACCAGGGGTTGGAATATCGGTTGCTGCGAATCGAGCTTGAAGTGCGGTTGCGGAACCGGCACCTAATAAGAAAATTCCTAGAAGCAGTAGTGGGAAGAGCCTTACGCTGGCCGCTTCAATAACTGTCATCGCACCGGTAATAGCTAGGGCAGCTCCTGTTCCAAGTGAGACTCTTCTACCTTTGGCATAGGCCAATCGGGATAGTGGAATAGCCCAAATGGCTGCTCCGAGGGTGGCAAAAGTGGCTGCTGAACCTGCCCAAGCCTCAGAACCACTCAGATCACGGGCTAAAAGGGAACCAATTGAGAGGACAGAACCAAGCCCAAAACCACCTAAAACCTGGCCTAAAGCCAGTATCTTGATGGTTCTACGCTGTATTTGGTCGGTATTGGTCACCCTGCCAATCTACGCCACGCTGGTAAACTTAGGGTTCAAGCTCTTATTTGAGGTGTCTAAGATGACCGTAAAGCCCCTAACCCTAGCCGAAAAGGTATGGAATGACCACTTGGTGGTCAAGGGTGAAGCCGGCGCACCCGATTTGCTATACATCGACCTTCATCTAATTCATGAAGTTACCAGCCCCCAGGCATTCGATGGTCTTCGCATGTCTAACCGTCCAGTTCGACGTCCAGAGCTAACCATCGCAACCGAAGATCACAACACCCCAACCATAGATATTGATAAGCCAATAGCTGACCCAACTAGCCGAATTCAAATCGAGGCACTGAGACACAACGCTAAAGAGTTCGGTATTCGTATTTTCTCACTCGGGGATATTGATCAGGGGATTGTTCACGTGGTTGGACCGCAACTTGGTTTGACTATGCCTGGGATTACTGTGGTCTGTGGTGATTCACACACCTCAACCCACGGCGCTTTCGGTGCTTTGGCCATGGGGATTGGAACCAGCGAAGTTGAGCATGTTCTAGCAACCCAAACGCTACCTTTGAAGCCATTTAAAACTATGGCTATCAATGTTGAAGGAACCCTGCGGCCTGGCGTGACCTCGAAGGATATCATCTTGGCCATTATTGCCATGATTGGCACCGGTGGTGGTCAAGGTTATGTTCTTGAATACCGTGGTTCAGCGATTAGAGCTTTATCGATGGAAGCACGGATGACGATTTGCAATATGTCTATTGAGGCTGGTGCTCGTGCAGGCATGGTGGCACCCGATGAAACAACTTTCGCTTATCTAAAAGATAAGCCGCACGCTCCAGAAGGCAGCGATTGGGATCAAGCAGTTGAGTATTGGAAGAGCCTAGTTTCAGATGAAGCTGCGGTCTTCGATAAAGAAGTGTTTTTAGATGCAAACAGTTTGGAACCTTTTGTTACTTGGGGAACTAATCCGGGCCAAGGTGTTTCGCTCAGTGATGTTGTTCCTAAGCCTGAAGATTACTTGGATGCTAATGATCAAGCAGCTGCAACTAGAGCACTTGAATATATGGATCTGGTTCCTGGTACCAAGATGAAAGACATCAAGATTGACACCGTCTTCCTAGGTTCCTGCACCAACTCGAGAATTGAAGATCTTCGCAGTGCTGCCGCAATCATTAAGGGGAAGCAAAAAGCTGATGGCTTAAGGATGCTAGTTGTTCCTGGTTCTGCTCGAGTTAGATTGCAAGCAGAACAAGAAGGCTTAGATGTGATTTTTAAAGATTTTGGTGCTGAGTGGCGCTTTGCTGGTTGTTCCATGTGTTTGGGTATGAACCCTGACCAGCTTGCAGCCGGTGAGCGAGCAGCATCAACTTCTAACCGCAACTTTGAAGGTCGTCAGGGAAAGGGTGCTAGAACGCATTTAGTATCACCGTTGGTGGCAGCAGCCACTGCAATCCGTGGGACTCTTTCATCGCCTTCAGATTTGGAAGGTAACTAATGGATAAGTTCATTACTTTCACCGGTGTTGCAGTTCCACTTAAAAGAAGCAACGTTGATACCGATCAAATCATTCCTGCAGTTTTTCTAAAGCGAATTACAAAAACTGGTTTCGAAGATGCACTTTTTTCTTCTTGGCGACAAGATCCAGATTTTGTTCTAAATGACCCTGCCTATAAAAGCGGTGAGGTGCTAATTGCTGGTTCTGATTTTGGCACCGGTTCATCAAGAGAGCATGCGGTTTGGGCACTTCGTGATTATGGTTTCAAAGTGGTCTTATCACCTAAGTTTGCCGATATCTTTAGAGGAAATTCGGGTAAGCAAGGTTTAGTAACAGGGGTTATATCCGAAGCAGATACGGAAAGACTTTGGGCTGCAATTGAGGCTAATCCAGGTGTTGAAATCACGGTTGACTTGAGTGCCAGAAAAGCACATCTTGGGGATATCACCGTTAGTTTTGAGATAGATGATTACACCAGATGGCGCCTGATGGAAGGTTTAGATGATATTGGTCTAACCCTGAAAAACGAAGTTGAGATTACAGAGTTTGAGAAGAATAGACCGGCTTGGATGCCCAAGACGTTACCAGCGAGGAAATAGATGAGTCAGATTCAAGTTCAAGGTGGAAAACCGCTAGTCGGTCGCGTTGATGTTCGAGGTGCTAAGAACCTTGTCACTAAGGCAATGGTCGCAGCTATCTTGGGTGAGACTCCTAGCGTCTTACGCGATGTTCCCAAGATCAGTGACGTTGAAGTTGTTCAACAACTACTTGAACTGCACGGCGTTAAGATAACTTTCGATGACACAGGTGTTATGACTCTTGACCCAACTAATGTGAAATCAGCTCGCATGGTTGATATTGATGCGCACGCAGGATCATCTCGCATTCCTATTTTGTTCTGTGGTCCTCTGCTTCACCAGCTAGGTGAAGCTTTCATTCCTGATCTAGGTGGCTGTCACATTGGAGATCGTCCGGTTGACTACCACTTCGAAGTGCTAAGAAGTTTCGGTGCAGTTATCGAGAAGCTTCCTAACGGAACTAGATTGTCTGCGCCTTCTGGTTTGCATGGAGCCAAGATAAATCTTCCTTACCCTTCGGTTGGTGCTACCGAGCAGGTGCTACTAACCGCAACTAAAGCTCAGGGCTTAACTGAGTTGTCTGGTGCTGCTGTTGAACCAGAGATTTTGGATTTGATTGCTATCTTGCAGAAGATGGGTGCCATCATTTCGGTGGATACCGACCGAGTTATTCGTATCGAAGGTGTTTCAACTTTGAACGGCTATTCACATCGAGCGCTATTCGATAGAAACGAAGCTGCTAGCTGGGCTGCTGCTGCTCTTGCCACCGGCGGAGACATCATGGTTGGTGGCGCTAGACAGCAGGAGATGACTACTTTCCTAAACGTGTTTAGAAAAATCGGCGGCGCTTTCGAAATCATGGAAGATGGAATCCGTTTCTCTCACCCTGGTGGCGAGCTTAGACCGGTAGTTATTGAGACAGATGTTCACCCAGGTTTTATGACCGACTGGCAGCAACCACTGGTTGTTGCGATGACTCAGGCAACTGGGTTCAGTATTGTTCACGAGACGGTTTATGAAAATAGATTCGGCTTCACTGAAGCACTAAACCAGATGGGTGCCAACATTCAGATTTATCGTGAATGTTTGGGTGGTAACTCTTGTCGTTTTGGACAAAGAAACTTCTATCACTCAGCAGTAATCTCAGGCCCAGTAAAGCTAAAAGGGGCAGACATCAGAGTTCCAGATCTACGCGGTGGTTTCAGTCATATGGTGGCAGCCCTAGCAGCAGAAGGAATATCTAATGTTTCTAATGTTCAGTTGATTGCTCGCGGTTATGAGCACTTCCTAGACAAGCTAACTGCCCTTGGTGCGCAGTTTACTTACACGGAATAAATAGATGGCTAAAAAATCAGCAGCCACCATCAAGATACCTGCCCTAAGACCTGGGGTTGAGATTACTTGGCAAATTCGACTACTTGGTAACATCCTTAGACCTTTTGTTCGTCTGCTTTATAAAATCGAACTCAGCGGAACTGAAAACTTACCTAAATCAGGTGGTTACGTGTTAGCTGCTAATCACGTAACTACTTTGGATGCACTAGCTGTTGCATACATGATGTATTTCAAATTGCACCGTGCACCGCACTTCTTAGCTAAAGAGGGTTTATTCAGAACCCCTATCGTAGGGCCGGTGTTATTGGCTTGCGGCCAGATACCGGTATTTAGAAGTGGCAGAAACAATACCGACCCGATGCAAGCTGCATATGATGTTCTAAGAGCAGGCCACTGTATTGGTATTTTTCCTGAGGGAACATTAACTCGTGAGCCTAATCAGTGGCCGATGCGGGCTAGAACCGGAGCCATCAGGCTCTCACTTGAAACCGGTGTTCCGATTATTCCGGTTGGTCAGTGGGGAACTGAAGTTGTTATGGACACCTACTCTTCCAAGATCAGACCTAAGCCTTGGCACAAGGTGCACATAGTTATTGGTAAACCAATAGATCTTTCTAAATATATGGGTAAGAAGAATTCAACTGAAGATTTAGTTGCTATCAGTGATGAAGTTATGGTTGAGATCACTAAGTTAGTTGAAGTTATTCGAGGGGAGAAGGCCCCGGCTAAACGGTTTATTCCAAGTGAGCATGGTTTACCAGAGCACGGTAATTTCAAGAAGTTTTTGATTATCAAGGCCGAAAACGATCGCAGAGAATCCCTGGGTCTACCAAAGCTTCCTGCGAATGCAAAAGTTAGATTCGGCAAGATAGTTTCGAAAGGCAAGAAATGACTAAGGTAGCCGTTATTGGTGCTGGATCTTGGGGAACGACTTTCGCCAAGGTTTTAGTTGATGCTGGCAACGAGGTTATGTTGTGGTCAAGAAGATTAGAGCTAACCGAAGAGATCAACGCAACTCACCGCAACGGTGATTACATGCCTGGCATCAACTTGCCTGAGAGCCTCATAGTTTCAAGCGACATAGGGGAAGTTCTTAGTGGAGCACAACAGGTATATATCGCGGTTCCATCGCAGAGCCTAAGGGGTAACCTGGAGGACTGGGGCAAATTAATTCCTGAAGGTGCCATCATCGTTTCATTGATGAAAGGCGTTGAGCAGGGTTCAGGGTTGCGGATGAGCGAGGTTATCGCTGATGTTCTAAAGATTGAGCAGGATCTAATCTGTGTGGTTTCTGGTCCTAACCTGTCACTTGAGATTGCCAGTGAACAACCGGCAGCCTGTGTTGCTGCCTGCACATCTAAAGACAACGCAGCACTGGTTGCAGCTGCTGCCACAAATTCATATTTCACAACCTTCACTAACAAAGATGTGATTGGAACTGAATTCGGTGGCATCCTGAAAAACCTGATAGCTGTTGCCATCGGTATCGTCAACGGTGTTGGTTATGGACAAAACACTAAGGCATCGATAATGACCAGAGGTCTAGCTGAGATTTCAAGATTTGCTGTTGCCCATGGAGCTAAGAAAAAGACCATGGTTGGTCTTGCCGGTTTAGGTGACCTGATTGCAACCTCTGAGTCTCCGCTTTCGCGTAACCACAAAGCCGGTGAAATGCTCGGAAAAGGTTATTCAAAGCGTGAAGTTCTAAAACGTTTATCGCAAACAGCCGAAGGTCTAACCTCGGTGGCACCGATCTTGACCTTGGCTGCTGCTAAAGGCGTCCATATGCCTATCGTTGAACAGGTGCACCTGGTTATTGAAGGAAGAATGAGTCCAAAAGACATTGCCCCATCACTAACTAAAAGTAATGATGCGCCGGAGGCTGAGTAATGGCTAAGCAAACAGTTGTTGTTTTGTTTGGTGGAGCATCCTCTGAGCATGGCATTTCGTGCGCGACGGCCAGCGGTGTTCTTTCAGCTATTGACAGAACTAAATATGATGTGATTCCAGTTGGTATTACTCGTGATGGTGTTTATGTTCTGGCAGAAGATAATGTTGCCAAGTGGGCTTTGACCGAAGGTGAACTACCCGAGGTTGTTTTTGAAGGTCGAACTATTATTTGGCCAACTGCAGGTTCCAGGGAACTCAGCTTTGCTGATGCCAATGGAACTCATTCACTGGGTGCGGTTGATGTTGTTTTCCCAGTTCTGCATGGCCCTAACGGTGAAGATGGAACCATCCAGGGATACCTGGAACTTTTAGGTCTTGCATATGTTGGTAATGGTGTTTTTGCCAGTGCGGCTGGAATGGATAAAGAATTCTCCAAAGCTTTGTTTATTGCTGCTGGGCTTCCGGTCACACCACATGTTGTGATTCACCAAACCGAGTGGCTAGCTAACCCTGAAGGAATACTTGATCAGGTTAGGGGTTTAGGTTCATTGCCTTTATTTGTCAAGCCAGCCCGAGCCGGTTCTTCAGTTGGAGTTTCTAAAGTCAAAGACATGGCTGAATTCAGTACTGCCCTTGAACTAGCTTTCAAAGAAGATAGCAAGGTTACTGTTGAAAAAGGTCTAGTTGGTCGTGAGATTGAATGTGCTGTTCTTTCTGGAAGAGCAGGCGCTAAGCCTAGGGTTTCTGTTGCCGGTGAGATTGTAGTTAAGACTCGTGAGTTCTATGACTTTGATGCGAAATACCGTGATGCAGATGCGGCAGAACTAATCTGTCCCGCTGATCTATCCGCTGCAGAACTACATGAACTTCAAACTCTAGCTGCAAGAGCATTCAATGCTCTTGGCTGTTTTGGTTTAGCCAGGGCAGATTTCTTTTTGACCAAAGATGGTTTCTTTGTGAATGAATTGAATCTGATGCCAGGCTTCACACCGATTTCGATGTATCCAAAGTGTTGGCAGGCATCAGGTGTTAGTTATCCTGACTTGATTGATGAACTTATCCAGCTAGCTTTCGAGAGAAACTAACCCAAGCACTTATTGGTTTGGTTAGTGAACTGAACGGCCTGACCCAGATCATCTAAAACAGTTGCTCCTGAAGCTTTAGTTGAATCGATTGTGACTATCGTTGCTGGCGTTCTACCAAAGGAAATAAATCTGTAGATCGGCTTTTGGGATTCATCAACAATCCAGTCAACGCCGCCAGCGGTTATGCACTCAAGAGCGCTGACCATGACAGGTTTGATGCCGCAGGTCAAAGTGATTACTGCGGGGGTTCCCCAGGCAGCTGTTGACTGCGAGCTGGTGGTTCTTCGATCTTGATTATCAGTTGATTGCGGAAGTCGAACGATGAGCTTTGCACAGCCAGGATTATTGGCATCTGGTGCTGGCTCGAGGTTTACGGTAGCGGAGCAGCCAGCCAAGGTTAGGGGCAGAAGAACCAATAAAACTCTAAAAAACTTCATCTCAAACAGGCTACCTTTAAACCTATGCAGGTAAAAACGTTAACCGAACTCGGTGAAGGTGAGTCGCTAAGACTTACCATCGGCAGGCTAATCGCAGGTGATCAGGTTCTAGTCGGCCCAGGCGATGATGCCGCGGTGGTTGCTACAACCGACGGTCGCTTTGTTGTTACAACAGACACCATGATCGAAGATCATGACTTCAGACTTGATTGGTCAACCGGCTTTGATTTAGGTTTTAAAGCCATCGCAAGCAATGTCTCTGACATTGCAGCCATGGGAGCTAAACCAACTGCTTTAGTTGTTGCGGTTGCTCTGCCTGGAACAACAGAGATCACCTGGCTAGAAGATTTTGCAGATGGGCTTAATGCAGGCATTAGAGAGTTAGCGCCAGGAGCATCAGTAGTTGGCGGGGATTTGGCTATGTCTGAAAAGGTCTTTATCTCGGTGACCGCTCACGGTGATCTGCAAGGTAAAGAACCTGTTTTGCGAAGTGGGGCTAAGCTCGGGGATGTTCTTGCTGTTGCCGGAACCTTAGGTAAAGCTGCCGCTGGTTTAGCTCTATTGCAAAGAAATGACTCGTCAACTTCAGCTTTTGATGAACTAGTTGAAATTCAGAAAAGACCGATGCCTCCGGTATTACTCGGAGTCGTGGCAAATAACTCTGGGGCAACAGCAATGCTTGATATCTCTGATGGTTTAGTGAAGGACGCTAGTCGAATTGCTAAAGCATCGAACGTATCTATTGATTTAACCGGATCAGCACTTCAAGGTTTTGAGGCAGTATTAGAGCAGGCAGCAGCCAGGCTTGAAGTTAGTGGCATGGACTGGGTGCTCTATGGCGGGGAAGACCACTCTCTGCTCGCTACATTCCCTAAAGGAACAGAGTTGCCTAAAGGATTCAAAGCCATCGGCAACGTAACTCAAGCAAATGGAAATTCTGTCACGCTTGATGGAATTGCAGTTTCAATAATTGGCTGGGATTCAATCCGCGGCTAAGCATGCAAGGCTGGGTTTAGAACTATTCCAACACCTTGACGGTTTTGAACTTCAACTCTTCCGTTTAGTGAATTTCGTCTAAATAACAGATTGGGTAATCCACTAAGTTCTAAAGCTTTAACGATTCGTTCAGCTTCACCATCAATGATGGTTACCTTAGTTCCTGCTGTTACATACAGTCCTGCTTCAACCACCGAGTCATCGCCGATGGAGATACCAATACCTGCGTTAGCACCCAGAAGTGCTCGTTCACCAATGCTTACACGTTCTCTGCCGCCACCGGATAGAGTTCCCATGATGGATGCTCCACCACCAATATCTGATCCATTGCCCACAACTACACCTTGAGCAATTCGACCTTCAACCATTGCAGTTCCTAATGTGCCAGCGTTGAAGTTAACGAAACCTTCATGCATGATGGTGGTGCCTGAAGATAGATAGGCTCCCAGCCTTACTCGATTAGCATCGGCGATTCTGACTCCCATAGGAACAACGTAGTCAACAAGTCTTGGGAATTTGTCTATCGAGTGGACGGTAACACCTTGTCTTTGAAGGGTTGGCAGCAGGTTTTCATAGTCTGAAACAGACAGAACACCGATCGAACTAAATACCGCTATCGGTAGGTGGGCCATTAAGTTTTCCAGGTTGATGCTGTTTGGTTTTACTAGCAGTTTGGACAGTAGGTGAAGACGTAGATATGCATCTGGTGTTGATGAAACGGGAGTCTCGAGATCTATTTCTGTCCTGACTGCTTTAACTTCAACGTTTCTTCTAGGGTCTTTGCCGATCAGGGAGTCAAACTCGCGGTCCATCATATAAACGACATCGCTGGTCGGGGCTGGTCCTAGCTGCGGCTTTGGATAATAGGTGTCTAGGATGGTGCCGTCTTGGGCAATGGTGGCTAAGCCCATGCCCCATGCCTGATTTATCTGAGTTGAAGTATTCATCACTACAAGGTTACAAGTAGGGTGGATAGGTGAGCGTAAAACTTGAATTAAATACTGATGTTTTAGAACTAACCCGTGCACTGTGTGATATCAACTCGGTCTCGGGTAATGAAACTGAGTTAGCCGATGCTATCGAAACTGGCTTAAAGGCCTATTCGCATCTTGAGGTTATCCGAGATGGTGATGCCATTATCGCGAGGACCAATTTGGGCAGGGCTAAGCGGGTGGTTATCGCCGGCCACATCGATACAGTTCCGGTTGCCGATAACCTGCCAACTAAAATCATTGATTTGGAAAGATCCCATGTGCTTTGGGGTCGAGGAACAGTAGATATGAAGGCCGGTGTTGCGGTTCAGTTGAAGCTTGCGGTTGCCATAACTGAACCTAATGTCGATGTGACCTGGGTGTTCTATGACCATGAGGAAGTTGATTCAGCACTCAACGGTTTAGGTCGGATTTCAAGAAACTCGCCTGAATTATTGAAGGCAGACTTTGCTGTTTTGTGTGAACCAAGCAATGCTCGGGTTGAGGGTGGCTGTAATGGAACTCTTCGAGCAATAATCACTCTTTCTGGGGTTAAGGCTCATTCAGCAAGACCTTGGATGGGGGAGAATGCCCTGCATAAGGCAGCTAAACCACTTAGCATTTTGGCTGCCTATGTTCCTCAAGAAATTGAAGTTGATGGTTTGGTATATAAAGAGAGCCTGAATGCAGTTCTCATGGATTCAGGGATTGCAGCTAACGTGATCCCAGACCGGGCAACCATAACGGTGAATTACAGATTTGCTCCTAGTAAGAATTCGGCCGAGGCTGAGAGTTATCTGCGTGAACTATTTGAAGGCTATGACCTTGAGATTGCAGATTTTGCCGATGGGGCAAGACCTGGCCTTGATCTTCCAGAGGCAGCAGCTTTCGTGAAGGCAACTGGAACCACTCCTTTTCCTAAGTATGGCTGGACCGATGTTGCCCGCTTTAGCGCTCTTGGGATACCGGCTGTGAATTTTGGCCCAGGCGACCCAAACAAGGCCCATGCTGACGATGAAGCTGTTGAAATAGCCCAGATCTATGCTTGTGAGCAGGCGCTAAGCCTTTGGTTGACTGCCTAAGTTCCTAACAAGGCAAAAAAGACCCCTAGAACATGGTTTAATAGAAGCTCAGGGTAAAGCCTACGCATCAAGGAGTCTTTATGGCAGCTATGAAGCCACGTACCGGGGACGGTCCAATGGAAGTTGAGCGCGAAGCTCGCGGTTTACTCGTTTTGAAAATTCCAGCTGAAGGCGGTGGCCGGTTAGCGATTTCTCTCAATGATGAGGAAGTCGAACTACTAAAGAAGGTCTTGGCCGGAATCAAAAAGCGATAGATAAGCCTTAGACCTAAACCACCTGTTGAACAGGTGGTTTTCGTTTATCTGGCTTAGCTATGCTCTTTTGCTAGCTAAGAGCAAACCATCACCGATAGGCGATAGCACGCTTATGAACTGGTCGATATTTGAGATGGTTTTTAGAACGTCACGGTAAATTTGGGTGTTGTCATCTCGGAGCATTTGATCTGGGACTCGGTCACGCCAAAGTGCATGGGCTACGGCTAAAACCCCACCGGGTCTTAGCAACCTTGATGCTTCGTTGACTTGCAGGTCTAAGCTTTCACGATCGGCATCAAGAAAAACTAAGTCATAGGCCGCATCGGCAAGGTTGGCAAGAACTTCAACCGATTTACCATTGATAGTTCTAAGCCTTGAGGCTGCAATACCGGCATTGGTGAAAGCAGCTTTAGCCTGATTTAGGTATTCACCTTCGGTTTCAATAGTGGCCAGAACAACCTGGTCATTACCGGAAAGCATCCAGAGACCTGAAACACCGGCACCAGTTCCAACTTCAACCACTGCCTTGGCATTGGTGGCGCTAACCAATAGTGCAAGGTGAGCCCCAACCGTTGCCGTGATGGATTCAATGCCCATCTCTTCGGCACGTATCCGAGCTCTAGTGATGTGCTCAGGTTCCGAAACGTAGTCTTCGGCGTATTTCCAGCTAGATATTTTGTCAACCATTTCACTAAAGAGCATATCTTGCCCAAAGGCTCTAACTGGTCAGGCTAAGCGGGTAACCTAGAAATGTGTTCGGTCTATCTAGTGAAAAATTCCTGATCCTGCTGGTTTTAGCGGTGTTTATCCTGGGCCCTGAACGCCTACCCCAATACACTCGTAACTTTGCACAGTTCATAAAAAAACTAAGAAACATGGCCAACTCTGCTCAAGAGCAAATGAAGAATGAGTTGGGTGAGGGCTATGAAGATTTGGACTGGAAGAAACTAGATCCAAGACAATATGACCCACGCAGAATTATTCGCGAAGCTTTACTTGAAGATGACACGATCATGCATTCGGAATTGAATCAAGTAAAGGTGAAAGCACAACCTAAATTAGAAGCTAACGAAATCCCGCCTCACGATATTGAATCGACCTAAAGTCGGCGCATAATCCTAGCTAGCAGGTTTAGTAGTGGTGCCATCCGATTGTATTGATAACCGTGGCTAGGAAACTCTAATAAACCTCGGTGAATTCCAATCGCCTGTGTTTCTGTGTATTTGAGCAAACCTTCGATGCCATTTCTTCGGCCGTGACCAGAGTTTTTCATTCCACCCATCGGTGTATCAAGGCTGGCAAAGGTTGCTCGGAAACCTTCATTGATGTTCACTGTTCCAGCCATGATTCGTTTTGCAACTATCCTGGCTTCCTTAGGATTACCCACTACAGAAGCATTGAGGCCTTCGGTTGTGTCGTTAGCTAGCAAAACTGCTTCATCTATGTTTTTGTATCCATAGATGGCAACCACCGGGCCAAACACTTCGTGTTTATCTAAGTCCATGTCTGTTTTCACATCAGTGATTATGGTTGGGGCATAGAAGTATGGGCCCAGTTCAGGTAGTTGGTGGCCGCCGGTAATAACCTTGGCACCTTTAGTAATGGCATCTTGAACAAAGCCCGAAACGCGCTTTAGTTGGTTAGGGCCGGTGAGTGTTCCAATATCGATACTGAAATCGCTGCTGGTGCCAAGTTTTAGAGCTGAAACTTTATCCTTGAGGATAGTTTCGAAGCGCTCTTTGAGTTCATTTGGAACATATGCTCGTTCAATCGAGACACAGAGTTGACCAGCTGAACCAAAAGCACCACCGATAAGAATTTCTGCTGCCTCTTTAAGATCAGCTGAAGGTAAAACAACTAACGGATTTTTCCCACCAAGTTCTAAACTGAATGGAATCAGTCGGTTAGCAGCTCTTGCGCCAACCTGCCGTCCGGTATTGGCACTGCCGGTGAAAGCAACATAGTCAACGCAATCAGTTAGGGCATTACCAACTGTTGCGCCATCACCGCAAACGATTGTCCAGAGTCTAGGGTTTAGACCGGCACGAATAGCTAAAGATCTGGCAAGCAGTGCGGTTAAAGTAGTTTGGTTATCGGATTTCTGAACAACAGCATTACCTGCCATCAAAGCAGGAATGACATCAAGTAAACAAAGTGCTAGCGGATAATTCCATGGTGTGATCACTCCAACAACACCAACCGGAACATGATTTACCCAGGTCTTAGTTAGAAAAGGAACACCGGCAACAGTTTTCTTTGGCTTCAGTGCCTTCTTACCAACCTTGGCGTAATACCTAGCTGCGCCAGTGCCACCGGCAACCTCTTCAAAAGCATGAGCTCTGGCTTTACCGGTTTCCAGTTGAACCATATCCATGAGTTGGTTTTGCTCAGAAAGAATTAGGTCATGTAAGGCATAAAGAATCTTTGAACGTTCCTTGACCGAAGAGTTGGCCCAATCTTTTTGCGCTTCGCGAGCTAATTTAACGGCCTCAGTAACTTGTGCAACAGATAGTTGGGGTAGGTCGTAGATAGCTTTGCCAGTATTTGGATTATTGATAGTTAGCGTTTGCTCTGTTTTAGGAAGAGCGCTCACTAAAGAAGCTATTAGGGTTTCGCTCATGAACTCAGTTTAACTCTCAAGGTTCGATTAGTTTTAGGCAACTTGGTTTCAGCCAATTTTTTGGCAAGATCTTTTAGGCTTAAGCCTGCTTCATCCAAGCTTTCACCCAAAATCAGAGGACTACCGGCATCGGATGCCGCTGATAGTGCTTGACTAATTGGAATCTGAGCCATCAGTGAAACACCTAGGGTTTCGGCTACCGATTGACCTCCACCCTTACCGAATAGGAAGTTCTTTGAACCATCGGCTTGTTCTAGCCAACTCATGTTTTCAATCACACCGATTATTTCGTGACCTGCACGCTTTGCTGCCAGGCCAGATCTAACAGCCACTAGGCTAGCTGCCTGCTGCGGTGTTGTGATGACCAGCGCTTGAGCGTTTGGTAGTAATTGGCCAACAGTGATTGCAACATCACCGGTGCCCGGAGGCATATCCAGTAATAGAAAATCTAAGTCATCCCAGTAAACATCGGTTAGAAACTGTTCGATGGCTTTATGGAGCATCGGTCCGCGCCAGGAAACCGGTTCATTGCCATCTAGAAACATTCCGATGGAAACAACTTGAACACCATAGGCAATCGGAGGCAACATTAGATCATCTAGTCTGGTTGGTCTTGATGTAATACCTAATTGGTTGGTGATGCTAAAACCAGATATGTCTGCATCGATTAGACCGACTCTATATCCCTGACAGACAAGCTCAACAGCAAGATTTGCAGTTAGGGTGCTCTTACCAACTCCACCTTTACCAGACCCAACCAAAATAACTCGGGTTGATGTTCCAGGACCGAAAGGGTTAGTTTTAGGTGCTCTATCTCCGCGAAGTTTCAGTTTCAAGGCAGCTAATTCATCTTTAGTCATTACATTCATCTGAATATTGACCTCGGTCTCAGCAAACTCTTTTTCAAGAACTGCTCGAACTGAAGTTTCTAAATAGTCAGCTTGCGGGCAATGACTAACAGTTAGTTTTATTTCAACAGATACTTGATTTTCACTGAAAGAGATATTGCTGACCATCTCTAGTTCGGTTATCGGGAGACGTAGTTCAGGATCAATAACTTTACTGAGAGCAAGGATTACTCTCTGCTCTAGATCACTCATTCAGATTTGCCGTTTGGCTTAGCTTCGTTCTTTAGCTCTTTGATTAGATCTTCCAACATGTCTTTTAGTTCATCGCGAACAAAATCTTTGGTGGCAACGTCTTTCATCGCTAGTCGTAGGGCGACAACTTCTCTAGCTAAATATTCGGTATCAGCAAGGTTGCGCTCGGCACGCTGTCTATCTTGTTCGCTCTTGACTCTATCTCTGTCATCCTGGCGGTTTTGAGCCAACAGAATCAGGGGAGCAGCATAAGAGGCCTGCAGTGATAAAAGCAGTGTTAGCAGGGTGAAGTTAGTTGTCCTAGGGTCAAAGGCAACATCGCTAGGAGCGTAGGTGTTATAGATCAGCCAGATGACACAGAAAATGGTTAGCCCAATTAAGAACCCACCGGTTCCAAGGGCTCTAGCAAAAGTCTCTGAGGCGCGGCCAAAGCGTTCGCGATCGATTCTAGGAACAATCGCCTTGCGCTTACCGAGCATGGGTGTGTCGAGGCGTGCACGGGTCTTAGCCATGAGTTTCCTCCTCGTCTTCTGTTCTCCAGTCTTCTGGAAGTAGGTGATCCAAAACGTCATCCACGGTAACCACACCGATTAGGTGGTGATCCCTATCTACTACCGGTAAGGAAACCAAGTTGTAGTTAGCCAGGGTTCTGTGGATTTTAGAAATGTGAGTGTTTGGGCTTACCGGCTCAACGTCGGTATCAAGTATTGTTCCCAGTTTCTCATGAGGTGGATAGCGAAGCAACCTCTGGAAGTGAACCATACCCAGGTACCTTCCGGTTACCGTTTCGTGTGGTGGCAGTGTTACAAAAACTGAGGCAGCTAAAGCAGGCGCTACTTCCTTACGACGAATAAGTGCCATGGCTTCAGCAACAGTTGCTTCAGCTGAACAAATAACTGGGTCAGTGGTCATCAATCCACCAGCGGTTAGTTCATCGAACTGCATAAGGCGACGAATATCATCCGCTTCATCTTCATCCATCAAATCCAAAATAGCTTCAGCACGATCTTCAGGTAGGTTTTGCATAAGGTCGGCAGCATCGTCCGGTTGCATCAAATCTAGAACCTCTGCAGCACGCTCATCATCAAGGTCCTGAACAATTTCGATCTGCTCTTCTTCTGGCAACTCTTCTAAAACATCAGCTAGACGTTCGTCATCAAGTTCTTCGGCAACCTCAATCATTCGCTCTTCAGGTAAGTCCATCAGCGCTGAAGCAAGGTCAGCAGGGTTCATTTCTGAGTAGGTTGCAATTAACTGCTCAGCTGATTGAGCTTCATGTTCATTCTGATCTTCAGTTACTTGATCCCATTCGATGAACATTGTGCTGCCACGACCAAAAGGTCCAGGGGAGGTCTTTGGTCGTCTAATGAAAAGGTCAGAAACAATCCACTCTTTGCGGTTGTTCTCTTCAATAGCTAAATCTTCAATAGTGGCTGAGCCTGAACCGTCTTTGAGGTTTACTTTTCTACCTAGAATCTCAGCGATAACTCTAACTTCTTGGCCACGTTGGGTAAACCTTCTTAAATCGATAAGGCCGTTGGTAATAACTTGGCCAGGGGCAATAGCGGTAACTCTAGAGATAGGAACAAAGACTCTTCTGCGGCCAGTAATTTCAACTAGCATGCCGGTTGCCTTTGGAGCACCGGAATTTCGGTATGCGACTAGCACGTCGATAACCTTACCTACGCGGTCACCGACTGGATCAAAGACGCCACAGCCAGCCAGCCGGGCGATAAAAACTCTAGTCGTATTCACCCTTTAACCTTAGACGATGTCAGTGGTGGCTGAAAGGCTCAATAAATGGCACTAATCAAACGCAAAGAAGAAGTACTTCATCATTTCGACCCTCTAGAAGAGGCTTCAACTGTAATGAGCTTCGCAACTCAAGATCAGGCAAGGCACTACGTGAACAAGATGATCAAAGGGGAATTTCCTCCTGAAGCAATAGCCGTTCGTTCTTCAGACTTATTTATCCTAGATGTGGTAACCGGTCCAATAAATTATGCGAAGTCTGCCTGGTTGGGTTTCAGGGAGGGCCTTATCTATGCCTTGTCATTCGGAGCAGTGATGACATATCTCAATGGATTTAGCTTTGGACTTGTTGAAATGGTGGTTTATTTTGGGCTCGGCATTGGATCAATCACGATGATCTTTAAAGTCTCGGGCGATTGGCTGGGCTCTAGAAAGAAAAACTTTGAGTCAGAGCAGATTTATGTGGCCAACAAATATGAAGTGATAGTAAATCCGGCACTTGAAGATCAAGCCCAAGAAGCATTTTTGAAAGGCGCTTTAGGCTAAGCCAAAAGCTTAGCCATCCAAGCTTCGATCTCTTCTGGCTTCCTTGGTAGTTTGCCGGTTAGGTTTTGAACGCCATTCTTGGTAACAAGTACGTCATCTTCGATACGAACACCAATGCCGCGGAAAGCCTTAGGCACCATGAGGTCATCTTTGTGGAAATAAAGACCAGGTTCGATTGTGAAAATCATTCCTTCTTCTAAAACTGCATCGTGATACATCTCACGACGAGCTTGGGCACAGTCATGAACATCGAGACCTAGATGGTGGCCGGTTCCGTGAATCATCCAGCGGCGGTGCCACTGCTTATCTAATTCAAGTGACTGTTCAGCTGTTCCTTTGAAGAAACCCCAGGCAGCTGTTTTCTTAGCAATAACTGCCATGGCTGTTTTGTGCATTTGAGAATAGGTGACACCCGGCTTGGCAATGGCAAATACTGCATCGGCAGCTTCTAGAACTGCAAGGTAGACCTCTTTTTGAATCTTTGAGAACTTACCGTTGATCGGAAGTGTTCTGGTCACATCTGCTGTGTATAGGGAATCAACTTCAACACCAGCATCAAGAAGAAGTAGTTCACCTGGCTTGACTGGACCGTTGTTGATGATCCAATGCAGTGTGCAGGCGTGCTCTCCAGCTGCAGCAATAGTTTCGTAACCCAGGTCATTACCTTCTGCTCTAGCTTGGGAGAAGAAAGCACCTTCAACAATTCGTTCACCTCTAGGGTGTTTAGTTGCAGCCTTTAGATTTCTAACAACCTCTTCAAAACCTTTTATTGAAGCTGCAACAGATTTCTTCATCTCGGCAATTTCATAAGCATCTTTGACTAGACGCAGTTCAGAAACAAACTCAACTAGTTTGATACTTTTCTCGAGTGTTCGAATGTCCTTTTTAGAAACCTCTTTTAGGTCTGCATCTAGTTTGGATAAAGATTTAGTCTTTATGTTTAGCAGCGCTGAAACTTGAGCGAGTCCCGGTCTTGGCCCTACCCAGAATTCACCTATCTGTGAATTAGAGAAAAATTCGTCTGTGTTGCGACCAGCTGTTTCGCGGAAGTAAAGTGTGGCTTTACCGGCACCCTTACGAGCATCAATAACTAAAACAGATCCTGGAACTGTTGCTGCACCCCAACCAGTAAGGTGAGCGAAAGCTGAGTGAGCACGGAAGCGATAGTTAGTGTCATTCGAGCGCACTAATTCTTCACCGGAAGCTATTACGACAACTTTCCCTTTGAAGGCTTTAGCAATTTTGGCTCTGCGATCAGCTGCATAAGGAGCAACCGCATCTTGTTTGGGAAGTTTAGTATCTGGGGCAGCCCAGTTAGTTCCAATGTATTTTACGAATTTATTGCCGGTTGGGCGATGCGAACGGGCTGCATTGCGGGCGGCTAATTTACTGGCTGCGTCTTTGCTCATGCATTTATTCTGCCACTTTTATCAGTGGTTAGCATTAGTCTGGAATTTAATTCAGGAAAGGTAGTCATCAATGCTCATCGATTTACACATGCATTCAAGAAACTCCGATGGCGATGAAACCGTTGAGGAACTGGTCGCTCAGGTTGCCAAACAGGGTATATCGGTGTTTGCTTTGACCGATCATGACCGGACCGATGGCTGGGAAACAGCCTCGAAATTAGCCAATGAACTTGGACTTAGCTTCATCCCAGGAATCGAAATAACCACTGAAGCTAGGGTGGGGGAGAATAAGCCTTTCGGTATTCATCTTCTGGCTTATCTGCCAGACCCTACAGACCCTGATCTGGTTGTAATGCTGAACAATAATTTGAATTCTCGTGAAATACGAATGAAGCAATACCTTGAAAATCTTCGGCGAGACTATCCAGGTTTAACTTATGAATTGGTCTTATCTATTGCTAAAGAGGGTTCGACTTTAGGCAGACCAGACATCGCCAAGGCATTAGTTTCCTTGGGAGTTGTTAGAACCGTTGATGAGGCTTTTAAACGCAAAGGCATCCTGTCTAAGAGTTCGCCGCACTATGTCAAAAACAAGGCTTTGGATGTTTTAGATGCCATCAAGATTGTTAGGCAAGCTGGAGGTGTTCCAGTTATTGCTCACCCATTAGCAAGAAGCAGCAAGGGTGATGCTCAACCGGATCATTTCCCTAGGGAGCAATTCTTGAAGATGGTTCAAGCAGGACTTTTGGGTATTGAGTCGAACCACATTGAGGTGCCAGCGGATATCAAACTTGTCTTAGATGAGTTTGCTCAGGAGCAGGGACTAATACTCACTGGGTCAAGTGATTACCACGGTTTAGTCACTAAACCGAATAACCCGCTTGGAATTAGAACTACAACTATCGCTAACCTACGAAAAATTATGGAATTAGGAACTGGTACCAAACCAACCCTGAATCACGATTTTTAGTCTTGTTTGTAAGTTCTGGTTCGTGTTCTAGCTTTACGATTAACTGGCTTACGTTCAACCGGCTTGCCCTGTGGTCTTGAAGAAGTTTTAGCTTCAGGTTTTTTAGCAGGAGGAGCAGGAATAAGTCTTCCTTTAGTACCAGGTGCAATATCAAGATCTGTGTATAGGTGAGCTGAAGATGAATATGTTTCAACCGGTTCTGGAACATTTAGTTCCAAGGCTGTATTAATGTGACCCCAACGATTTAGATCATCCCAGTCAACAAAAGTAATGGCAATACCGGTTCGACCAGCACGACCGGTTCGGCCGATGCGGTGCAGGTATGCCATCTGATCTTCAGGCACGGTGTAATTGATTACGTGGGTAACATCATCAACGTCAATCCCTCGGGCAGCAACTTCAGTTGCAACTAGGATTTCCTTTTTACCGGTTCGGAAATTATTTAGTGAGCGTTCTCTAGCTTCCTGGGACATGTCTCCGTGCAAAGCTGTTGCTCTAAAACCTCTAGTGATTAGTTCTTCACAAACGCTGGCAGCTTGACGCTTGGTCTTAGTGAAAATAATTGTCTTGCCTCGGCCTTCGGCCTGCAAGATTCTTGATACAACTTCATCTTTATCCAGCGCGTGAGCGCGATAGAAAAACTGTTTGATATCTGCTTTAGTGTGACCCTCATCTGGGTCATTGACTCTAATGTGAACTGGCTTGTTTTGGTATTTTCTGGCCATGGTCACAATCGCACCAGGCATAGTTGCTGAGAACAACATGGTTTGGCGATCTTGAGGAGTGTATGAGAAAAGTTTTTCAACATCAGGTAGAAAACCTAAATCAAGCATCTTGTCTGCTTCATCCAAAACCATGATTTGAATCTTGCTTAGATCTAGTTTTCTCTGGTTAGAAAGATCAATTAGGCGACCAGGTGTTCCAACAATAATCTGCGCTCCGGCTTCAAGCTGGGCTAACTGTCCTTCATAGGCTTTACCACCGTAAATCACAGCAATCTGGGTCGGTCTGTTTTTAGCTGCAACAGTTAGGTCCTCGGCAACTTGGATAGCAAGCTCACGTGTTGGAACCACAACTAGGGCTTTTGCTCCTAATTCAGGATTTTCACCTAAAAGCTGAAGAATTGGTAAACCGAAGCCTAAAGTCTTTCCGGTACCGGTTTTAGCCTGACCAATTAGGTCCTGTTTGGCCAAAGCAATAGGGATTGCCTGCTCCTGGATAGGGAAGGGGCTATCAATACCTCGCTCCAAAAGGGCGGATACGATGTCGGGGGCTATCCCCAGGTCTGCAAAATTCAAGTCTTTTTCTCTGCTCGTTCTATAAGGGCAAGTCTATGGGCGTTAAGATTGTTCGGTGTTCGAATGGTTGAAGCGTTTTCGCAAGGTTGCTAAGCAACTGAGCGTAACTCCGCGTACCGAAGAAAAGGCAACTCGTAACACCAAGGCTATAAACCTAAAGCCTTACACTCCTGAGCCTAAGGCATTTCTAGGACAGTTGGCATATCTTCAGCTATCAAACTTTGAGATTTTGACCGCAGCACTAAAGTATTCGCCCAACACTCAATACAAGGCTGAACTAAGCGAAGCGACAGCGAGAAGCTTTGATAAATATCGCCAGCTATCCAAAAAGCTTGTGGAATTGGGTGCAGATCCTGCCGACCAGATGAATCCGTTCAAAGAGCGAATTGCAACTTTTCACTCCAACACTTCAGGTTTGGACTGGTATGAAGTTGTGATTAAGGTTTATTTAACCTCAGGTTTGTTAGATGATTTTTATTCACGTTTATCCTCTGGTTTGAATGACGAATTACAAGCTGAAGTTGAAAAGACTCTTAAGGATAAAACTTTTGAGAAATTTGCTAAGAAAGTTTTATCTACAGCGATTGCAGAAGATCCTGCACTAGGTTCCAGACTGGCTGTTTGGGGCAGAAGGCTGATGGGTGATGTTCTGCTAGAACTTCGGGCAGCCTTTGATAACCGTAAGTTGGCTCACGTTCCTAAGAGCAAAAATTTGACCGTTGAAGAAGAGAACAAAGTGAATTTGGATGCTTACTCAAAACTTGAGCCTTTGATTTCGGAATTAACTGGTTCACACAGCTCCCGCATGGAAGCCATCGGATTAGCAGCCTAGTCTTGTTTCTTTTCTGAACTAAGTCGACTAGCGGTAATAAAACGAATTCCTAGAATCATCACAGCCGGCATACCGATCAGTGTGATGGTCCAAATCCAGTAGTCGTTATAGCTAAGTCCACACCAGGTAAGAATTGTCCAAATGGCGAAACCATAAACCAAAGATAGGGCTGGAGCTAAAAGTACTCCGAAGTTTTCACGTCCAGACAAAATATATGGTGCGATTAGTCCTAGAAGTGAACCATAGATAAGAATGAATGCGATTTCCATTAGGCAATAAATCCAACTCTTCGGGCTTGGTCAGCACCGATCTCAACGTAAGCCAAAGCTTGCACAGGAACAATGAATAGTCGGCCCTTATCATCAACTAATTTCAGTGCTTTAGCATCTGAGTTGAGGGCTTGTTCAACATAGCTCTCAATCTCTTTAGCGGCTTGCGCTGATTCGAATGCGAGTTCGCGACCTGAGTCCCGAAGGCCAATTCTGATTTCCATGTGTTTACTTTCTTTCAAACACTAGATTACGACAAGTCAGGCAGCCTTGGAAACCTTTATTCCCGTTCGTTATCGGAAAGGTCGATAACCTCAATGTTTTCGGTGATTATGGTCACCGGTTCAGTGAAGCTGGCGGCCTGAGAAATAGGGGTTACCACCGTTGGCTGGTTGGCTGAAAGCTCGGTGGGGCTAAGTGAGGGTAACAATCCACTTTCCTGTTCCTTAGCCAAACCATCAAGGTATTTCACAGCTTCAGCTACGCTCTGTTCATCACCCGAAGCTAATGAGGTTAGTAAAAATTGACCAAATGCAAGTTCTCCATATAAAGTCGCACGCTGCCTGATATTTCTATCTGCTCTCAGGGTGCTTTCATATGCCAAAAGAACTGCGTTGGCAATATCTAAGTTGTTGGAAAAGAGAAAACTCAAGTCTTTAGCCGGGTCATCGATGGCCAGATTGCTCCAGTCATTGATTCCTTGAACCTGGTTACCATCGGTCAGGATCTTTTCGAAATCTAAATCACCATGGATGACGGTCGGTTGATAACGGAACAGGTTAATATCCAGCAAAGCGCTTTGCCAGCGCTCGAGCAATGCGGGGTGGACTCTGCCGGTATCTGCCATGCGATCAAATTCTTGCAGCATGGTTCTGCCAGTGTGTTGTGGGTCATAATCTGGTAGACCTGCATCTGCCACCAGGTTTAGCGGAATTGTGTGAATCCTGGCGATAGCTAGACCTAGGTTTCCGATAATGGCATCATCGAGGCGAACACCTTGAAGATCAAGAGTTGCGCCTGGAATGTATTCGAAAACTAAAGCTTTAAAAATAGCTGAAGTGCTGGTTTCACCAAGGTAGCTGTTCACTCGGAAGGGAAGACTAACGTTCTTTAGCAATCGAAGGGCTCGAACTTCAGTTCCCAGCGAGGTGGCCGCCAAGGCAGATTTTGGAGCTTTGACCATAACTAACCGGCTATCGTCGGTGGTCAACAGGTTAGAGGTGATATCAGGATTTTCGTCATCTAAAGCCTGAATCTGGACGAAGCGAATACCCGGCAGCGCGTCGGCTGCTAACGCCGCTAAAATCAAGGAAGGTTTACCCATGTATTTCAGGTTAGACAAAAACCTTGCCAACACCTGTTTTCGCCACGCATACTAAGCACACTAAAGAAGAAGACCCGTGAACCCTCAGTTGTCCCTCCCGTTAGCCCAAACGGTCATTGACCGCGACGGTCTTTCGCGTGATGGGGCCGAGTTATTTGATTTATTGTGGCTAGAATCTGAAACTCGCATCATCGTAATAAACAACGGTAAAACTCTGGTTGAAGATAATTCACTAAAACTTTTCACAACCGAGCAAGCAACAGCTGGAAAATATCGAGTTTATTTGGGTCGAACTAATCTCAATTTTGAAGGCATGCGCGAAAGAACCGCTTTAGTTCTTTCAGTTTTATCTGATAACGCAGCTCGCGAACTAGAACCTGATGAAACCAAGTGGCACGAACTTAGAAGAACTGGGGCTGGGCTCTCACCTAGTCACGCAACCCTGTTTACTCAAGCCCTAGCTATTCACAACTGGCACGAAACCCATCAATTCTGTCCTGCCTGTGGTGAAGTCACCCTAATGCAACAAGGTGGTTGGTCAAGATTATGTATTAAAGAAGACCGGCAGCTCTTTCCGAGAACTGATGCTGCGGTAATCGTTTCAATTATTGATGACCAAGATCGAATTCTGCTTGGCTCACAAGGTTCTTGGCAACAAAATCGCTGGTCAGTATTAGCCGGTTTTGTCGAAGCCGCAGAATCTTTGGAGTCTGCAGTGCGCAGAGAGATGTTTGAAGAAGCTGGAATCTTAGTTAGCGATCCTCACTATCTTGGTTCACAGGCTTGGCCTTATCCGTACTCTTTGATGCTGGGGTTCACTGCAAAAGTTGATAGCAGTAATCAAGCTTCAAGCATCAAGGCAGATGGAGTTGAGATTTCAAAACTGCGTTGGTTTAGTAAAGCAGAGTTAGTTGCAGAAGCTGAAAGTATTTATCTACCTTCCAAGATTTCGATCGCCAGATCACTTATTGAACACTGGCTGGGCGAATCCGTTGTATCAGCAACTGAGCTAGAGAAAAGATAGCTCATGCAATTGGAACCAGAACAAATACTTGATGCTTTAGACGAGCAACAGCGCGAAGCAGCACAAAATCTTTTAGGGCCAACAGTTATTCTTGCTGGAGCCGGAACTGGTAAAACCAGAACCATCACACATCGAATCGCTTATGGAATTGTTAGGGGAGACTTTTCTGAAAACAGAGTGCTAGCCCTTACCTATACCAACCGAGCAGCCGGTGAACTAAGAGCCAGGCTAAGAGCCCTTGGCGTTGGCAATACCAATGCCAAGACTTTTCACTCAGCGGCTTTAGCTCAGTTGGAATATTTCTTTAGAGAATTGTATGGAGTTGAACCTCCTAGGGTAATCGAATCAAAAACTAGAAACATTTTGACTGCGGCTGAGACCCTTAAGATCAAACTCGATCCGATTTCAACTAGGGAACTTGCGCAAGAAATCGAGTGGCGTAAATACTCGATGCTCTCTTTAGATGACTACGAAGCTAACATCGAAAACCGCCCTGCCTTATCTGGTCTGTCGACTAATAGAAACCTAGAAATTCAGCACGCCTATGAAGATCTGAAGATTAAATCTAAGCAAGTTGACTGGGAAGATGTGATTCTGCTGTGCACCGGCATGCTCAAGGCCGAACCGAGAGCGCTATCTCAGGTGCACCAACAGTATCGTTTCATCACCGTTGATGAGTATCAAGATATTTCTCCACTGCAGCAGGATTTGCTAGACACCTGGATGGGTGATCGCAGTGACATCTGTGTGGTTGGCGACCCTAACCAAACCATCTATTCCTTCACGGGAGCAACTTCAAAGTTTTTAGAGAATTTTTCACTTCGTTACCCGGATGCATCAACTGTTAATTTGAGCACTAACTACCGGTCAACACCGGAGATTATTCGGGTGTCTAACCGCTCTAGAGCCAACCAGAGCATGGATTCGCTTGAATCAACTAGGCCTCCAGGAACCATCCCACAGGTTTTATCTTTTGAAGATAAGAAAACCGAAGCAGAGTGGGTTGCCAAGGAGATTAAACGGGCGTTAGCTAATGGTGTTAAAGCAAGTCAGGTGGCTGTCTTTTATCGCATCAACTCACAATCAGAATCGATTGAACAGGCGCTTAGTGACCAAGGAGTTGAGTTCCAAGTTCGTGGCGGTATGCGGTATTTCTCTAGACCAGAGATTTTGGCAGCCATCCGCTTAGTTAGAGCTGAGGCGAGTATTGCATCTGCTAAACCGCTTTATGAAAGCGTCACCGCTTTAGTTCGAGCTTTGGGTTGGACAAGCGTTGCTCCAGAACAAGGTGGAGTCGCCTACGAGCAGTGGGAGGCGTTGAATCACTTTGTTCAGATAGCTGAAGAGTTAGGCGATGAGGCAACCATAGTTAATTTCGCCAACGAGATTGAAGAGCGCCAAAGATCCCAACATGAACCAGTCAGAGAGAGCGTGACACTGAGCACCATTCACGCTGCTAAGGGATTGGAGTATGAGGTGGTCTTTATTGTTGGGGCTACCGAAGGCTATCTCCCGATTAGCTTTGCCAAGACTGAAACAGCACTTATCGAAGAGCAGAGACTTTTCTATGTTGCGCTAACTAGAGCAAAAGACAAACTGTTTGTTACTTGGGCCAAACATGATTTGGATTTCAATCGGGATAGCACTCCGAGTCGATACTTGCAAATATTTAACTAATTGTTTTGCAGGTGCAGAGCTGATGAAAATCAAATCTGTTTCTCATAATGTTTCCAGAACCATAATCAATTTGGTAGCCAAAGGAATATTGCTTTGCATCTTGGGCCTTGGAAACAAAACCTGCTTGCTCATCTAGATTTCTAAGAACCGAACGAACGCTAAGTCCGGTTGTGGTTAGTAGTGCCGCTGAGTCATCACGCATCCGAGGAAGATCTAAGAGCTGACTTGCTATTACCGGCCAACTCTCATCTTGATCGACAAGATATTCTTGAAAGCAATTTAAACAGGGGGTGATTCCTGGAATCACTATGGGTGACACTTCGGCATCGTTTAGTCCGAATCTGATTGCAAGATGATTAACATCTCTGGTAAGCCATCTTGAATAGGTTCTGGGAGACAGTGCCAAGTGGCCAACTGTTATTGCAAATGACATTTTGTAATCAATTGCTTTTAGTGGGTCAATAATCACTAGTCGCTCTTTAGTCTTAGCGGAACTAGCCAAACTTGCCAACACCAGTGTGGCGGCTTCTTTTCTTGCAGAACCTAGAAACTCCTGAGGGTATCCAAGCTCACCTAGATCTGTGTTCAGAACCTTGCCATCATCGTGCGTAATGATTTTGCCAACCCCGGCAGCCAATAGTCCTTTGGCTAAGAGTAATCCTGTTTTATGTAGTTGGTCTAGATGAACGTTGCGCTGCCACCTTTCAGCAAGCACCATTTCACCGTTCACCTGATAGTCCAATGCAGTTCTGGCAAGTTCTGCAAAGGCAAGGTTGTCCCAGTTCTGATTAGTTGGTGCATGGTGAGTTTCAATTAGTGGCTGCAATAGGTCAATCAGTGATTGGGTGAGACCTGCTCTAGCCCTAAGCACCGCATCAACTGCATCCTGTTGTCCTTCAACAATTCCTGAATACAGGGAGGCTATAACTTGTTGTTGAGCGGTATCTAAATCTTCGATTCTGATTTGGTTTTCACCTAAACCAATTTGAATGGTGTTGGGGTTAACCCAGGTGGCCGGTTGAGCTTTATTGATTCGATGTAACACTGCTTTATTGTTATCAATAAAACTTTTTAGTGTTTAACTTCTACACATCACCTAAAAGATCTCGAAGAGCTTGGTCCATAGCATCGCCAGTTCCCAGGTTTGCTTTAACCTTGGCAATGAATCGATCAGGATTTTCAAGGTCTTTTGCAGTTGGCAGAAAATCAGGGTGATCCCAAAGTGCATCACGTTTTTGGGCGCCAACCGCATCACCGATCATTTGCCAAAGTGTCGAAGCTTTTCGAAGTCGTTTAGGTCTTAGTTCTAAACCAACCAGCGATTGGAAAGTTCGTTCCGCTGGACCGCCGGTTGCTCTTCTGCGTCTAACCGCCTCGCGGATAGCCTCACTCTTCGGTAATCTCTTGGCAGCTTGATTGGTAACTGCATCTACCCAGCCTTCGATTAGAGCTAAGTTAGTTTCAATTATTTCTAAAGCCATAAGCTGACTCTCTGATCTCTCAGCAAGGAAAGCACCGGACTCTAAAGCTTGTTGTAATTGGGCTGGATTCTGTGGGTCAAAGTCTTCGCTCATTTCTTCCATGAGAGTGGTGTCAAAACTAATGCCCGCTGCGTATTCTCTTATCTGAGCAACGATAGTTTCTCTAAGCCACTTAGAGTTTTTGAAAAGTTTGGTATGTGCCAGTTCTCTAAGCGCTATGTAGATGTAAGCCTGGTCCTGATCGGCCCCAAGCTCTAAGCTCTTAACAAAATCAGTAAGATTCTGCAAAACAAAAGCCGGTCGCTGTTCAACATAAATTGGTAACCCGATTTCAGTTCCAGTCATCGCCTCTTTGGAAAGCAACCCGAGTGCTTGACCCAACTGCATGGCAAACATCATGGCACCGGCACTGCGCATGATATCTCCAGCGCCTTTTAGTGCTTCAGAGATTTCTTCAGGGAGTTGGTTTTGAATTGCTTCACCCAAACTTCGGTTCATGCGATCAGCAACTGGTTCAGCTAGCAATCTAAATAGCGGCAGTGCATCATCAACCCATAGGACTCTAGAAAGAATCTTTGGTTCAATGGCAGGATCTGAAATTTGGGTAATTTCTGCTAACCAAAGTGCAGCTATTGAAAAGGCATCGTTTAGTTGCTGTTTGGATTTTTCATCTGGTAGTAAAGCTCCAACCTTAGCAATATCTTTTGCTTTGGTGGCTGCTGCCTGCCAGTTCACTCCGGAACCATCAACGGGTGGATTTGGAATTAGAAAAGCACCTTGGATATTTTCAAACAGTTTCATCAAAGATTCTGGACTGCCATCGAATCCACCAGCTTTAGCCAGAGCTTCAGGGTCGAAGCCCTGCTTCAGCATTTCTGCCCAGATACGCTTTAGCTCATCTGGGTCAGGCTCTTGTGAGCCATTGGAATCGAAGTCGTTCATGGCTTAAAACTATGTTGTTTATTAGGTTTTAGGAAACCATAAATGTGCTGTTCGCCATTAGCGTTTAGCAGGTGATCAGGGCCTAGTTCCTAACCTAGGCTGTTAGAGATGACTAACTTCGATCCAGAGCCAAAACCTAAAAAGGGACTGCTTTCAAGAACCGTGTCTTGGGGGGTTTCTTTAGTTTTAGTTGCCGGTGGGCTATACGCAACTCTTGGTTCAACGCCATATTTGGTGGAACAACCAGGCCCAGTCTTCAACGTATTTTCAACAATCGGTTCAAAGCCGATGATCACGATTGAAGGCCATAAGAGTTATGCAACTTCTGGTTCTCTAAACATGTTGACGGTCAATCTTCAAGGAGATTCGGTTAGAGGAGCAAGCTGGTTGAATGTCGGCTTGGCCAAGATTGATCCTTCGCTAGCGATAGTAAACATCACTGATATTTATCCACCTGGCTGGGATAGCGCAAAGCTAAATCATGACGCAGATGTGATGATGTTGGACTCGCAGTCGAATGCTAAAGCTGCGGCACTAAAACTTTTGGGGATACCATTCACTTCTTCAATAAAAGTAACCCAAGTGACTTTGGCCAGCCCAGCTGGTTCAGTACTAAAAGCCGGAGACACTCTCCTGAGTGTTGATGGTCAACAGGCAACAGGAATTGATCAGCTACGAGCGATGGTGGCTGCCAGCAAGGGCAAGAGACCAGTAAATATCAAAATTGAGCGTAATGGAACCCAGAAGAGTTTTGCCATCACACCGAAACTTACCGATGGGCAGTGGCGGGTTGGTATTTATGTTCAGGAAGTTCCAGTTTTTCCATTCAAGATAAATATCGAAGTCGGCGATGTTGGTGGCCCAAGCGGAGGTCAGATTCTAGCTTTAGCTATCTACGATAAATTAACCCCCGGCTCATTGACCGGTGGCCAGAACATTGCTGGAACCGGAACTGTTGATCCACAAGGAAACATCGGTCCAATCGGCGGTATCAGACAAAAGATGTATGGTGCTTTACGTGCTGGAGTGAAATACTTCTTGGCACCAGATACCAACTGTGATGAAGTAGTTGGACACATTCCAGATGGACTCCATGTCTTCAAAGTTAAGACTTTGCAGGATTCACTTAAAGATATTGCCGCCATAAAAAGCGGTAATACTAAAAACCTAGCTATTTGTACCAAATAAACCGGGAGAAACATAAATGAGTCAACCACAACCAGTGAACATCAAAAGAAGAAGACCACTACTCATATCAGTTGGAATTGTCTTTGTTCTAGGGCTAATACTTACGAGTGCTTCAGGTTTCTATACCGATGCACTTTGGTTTGATCAGCTTGGTTACCTGAGCGTCTTCACAACACAGATTAAAGCGCAGGTTGCAGTATTTTTTGTCGTAGCACTGATTGCCGGGTTGGTTATTTGGCTAAATATTTTTATTGCCTGGCGTACACGTCCGATTTATGTCACCAGCAATGATTTCTTGGGCAGAGATCTAGGGGAGTTCAGAACAGTCATCGAAAAGGCTCGACGCAGGCTCTTCCTTTTGATTCCCATAGTCATTGGCGCTTTCTTTGGATTTGCACAGAGTTCTAACTGGGATAAAGTTTTGGAGTTTCTAAACCACAGCTATACCGGTGTGGTTGATCCACAGTTCAAAATGGATATCGGTTTCTATCTTTTCGATTTGCCATTCTATGTTGAGCTTGTTGGTTTCGGTTTGACGCTACTTATTCTGACGATTATTCCAACGGTGATTATTCACTTGGTTTATGGCGGAATTAAGTTCAACGGCAAGGCCTCTACCTTCTCCAAAGCAGCTAGAACCCAGTTGGCTATCTTGGCTGCTTTGTTCATGGCGGTATTGGGTATGAGCATTTGGGTTGGTCAGTATGAAACTATGAATAGCGCCAGTGGTTTGTATACGGGAGCAACATACTCGGATGTCACCGCAACTATTCCTGCCGCTCAGATTTTGACAGCAATCGCCTTCGTGGTTGCCGTGCTTTATCTATCCGTTGCTGTTATTGCACGTTGGCGTTTGGCGGTATTAGGAACAGCACTGATGTTGGTCTGTTCGATACTACTTGGCGGAGCTTGGCCGGCTTTAGTTCAGACCTTCCAGGTAGTTCCAAATGAAAGAACTTTAGAAGCCGAATTTATTAACCGAAACATCGCAGCTACTAAAACTGCGTACGGTTTAGATCATGTTCAGCAGATTCAATATGATGCCAAGACCACTGCGACCGCGGACGCGCTAAAAGCTGATGCCCAAACTGCCGCCCAAATTAGAATTATTGATCCGAACCTGGTAAGCGCGTCGTTTAGACAGCTTGAGCAATACAGACAGTATTACAACTTCGTCAATCATTTAGATGTTGATCGATACACCATAAACGGTAAAACCCAAGACACTGTTCTTGCTGTTCGCGAACTGAATCAATCTGGTTTAGGTGCTTCGCAGTCTTGGTATAACAATGTAATTGTTTATACCCACGGATACGGTTTAGTGGCCGCCTATGGTAACCGCCGTTCTGTTGATGGTCAACCAGTTTTCTTGCAGGCAGGCATTCCCTCGACTGGCTCACTTGGTAAATACGAGCCACGTATTTATTTTGGAGAAAAATCTTCAGAGTATTCAATTGTTGGTGCACCAAAAGGTGCTTCCAAAAGGGAACTGGATTATCCGGCCAGTTCAACCAGCAGTGCTTCTGACCAACAGACTATGACTACATTCACAGGTAATGGTGGTCCAAAGTTAGATAGCTTGTTCAACAGATTGGCTTATGCGCTGAAGTTCCAAAGCGAACAGATTCTCTTATCTGATGCGGTTAGTAATAGTTCTCAAATTTTCTACAACCGAAATCCACGAGATCGAGTTGCCGAAGTAGCTCCTTACCTGACTTTGGATAGCGATATCTATCCTGCAATTGTTAAAGGCCGTGTGGTTTGGATTGTTGATGGCTACACCACTTCAGCAAACTATCCGTATTCAAGAGCTGAGAACATGGGTAAAACCATTGCTGATAGTTCTACGACTTCAACAGTTTTGAAAGGTCAAATCAACTACATTCGCAACTCGGTTAAAGCAACCGTTGATGCTTATGACGGTTCGGTAAAACTTTATGCTTGGGACGATAAAGACCCAATCCTAAAGACCTGGATGAAGATTTTCCCGGGCACAGTGAAGCCGGTTTCTGAAATGTCTGGTGCTCTGCTATCGCACATTCGTTATCCAGCGGACCTATTCAAGATGCAAAGAGGAATCTTAGGTCAGTATCACGTGACCGATGCTGGAGCTTTCTACTCACAACAGGACGCTTGGATGATTCCTAATGATCCGGTAGCTGAAGGAACAGGAACTGGAACGCTGCAGCCTCCCTATTACTTGACCCTTCAGGCGCCTACCCAGAGCAAGCCATCTTTCTCGATTTACTCGACTTTCATTCCCCGCTCAACCGGTGAATCATCTCGAAATGTTTTGACCGGGTACTTGGTGGCTGATTCCGATGCGGGAAAGGTTGATGGCAAAGTGTCATCCAACTATGGAACGCTAAGACTGCTAACTCTGCCGAGAACCACTATTGTTCCGGGCCCTGGCCAGGTTCAAAACAATTTCAACTCGGACAGTGAAGTTTCTAAGCTTCTGAATCTTCTAAGACAAGGTTCAACCACTGTTCTGAATGGCAACCTATTGACGCTGCCGATTGGTGGTGGCTTGTTATATGTTCAACCGGTATACATTCAATCAACTGGAGAAACTTCATTCCCGTTGCTTAAAAAGGTCCTGGTTGCCTTCGGTGACAAGATCGCTTTCGAAGATAATTTAGACAGTGCTTTGAATGCCTTGTTCAGTGATTCAGGTTCTGGAACTCCAGTAACCCCTGGTGAAACAAATGCTCAGAAGTTAGCCAATGCTCTAGCTTCAGCTAAACAAGCAATTATCGATAAGGACGCTGCCCTAAAGTCAGGGGACTGGACTGCTTACGGCAAGGCTGATGCAAGATTGAAGGCTGCTATCGAGGCAGCTCTAGCGGCCAGCCAAAACTAGTCAGTTTTCTGTTAGACTGAAACTTCGCCGCGGGGTGGAGCAGTTCGGTAGCTCGCCGGGCTCATAACCCGGAGGTCGTAGGTTCAAATCCTGCCCCCGCAACCATGAAATAGATCCTGATTATTCAGGGTCTATTTTTTTGTTGATAACTTTCCATAGCTCTCGCTTTCTTCATACACTTACCCGATGTTGCTCGCTGCATTAGTCCTGCTTGGCTTTCATCAGGGTGCTTGCCCCAGTGCTTTCAGTAGTTCATCGACCACCATCTCGGCACTGTCTAATTCGCAGGTGGTATCTGTTTGTGTTGCCGATTCGGTTTTGGTTCATGGCACAAATGGCGGGCTTACTCTGGTTCTTGGTTCTAATAGTTCAGCACCTAGATGCTTGGTGTATCCAAATGGGTTAAGTCCAGATTTGACCTTGAATCTATTACAAACCGGGCATTTGAGTTGCTGGAGTTTGTATCCGCCGAGTCAGCCGGTATCGATTGTGAATGTTGGAACACCAAGTGCTGTCAAGATCCATTCAGCTCTAAAAGCTTTCCGGCCTGATATCCCGGTTATCTATGTTTCACCGAAATCTGGTTTCATTACTGATCTGAAGTTGAGTTTTAGTAGCTCTGCCCACACCCAACTGATAAAAGGTTCACTATTAAATTTGCCGATAAGAGTCAGATTCACACCTAAGGCTTTTAGCTGGGTGGTCGGGAATCTAAGTTCTAAAATATCTAAACCCAGCTACATACCTAGATCAACCGGATTGCTGAGCGTTACTCTAACTGTTGAGTTTATGGTCGAGTATCAGTTTCCTGGCCTAACCAGTTGGATCAGGGTGAGCCCCAACATTTTGGCGAATGCGATACCACTGAGAATCCAGGTTGGGGATAAAGTTTCCGAGGTAAAGGCTGGAACCAAGCCGCGCCTGGTGCTTAGGCCTTGCTACCTGCATAGCTGGGGTTGCTAATTTTCAGATAATTCCCAGCCGAATTTCATAAACTTATGAAGTTAGTTACATAGCGTCTAAGTAGTTTCACTTAGTCAGGGAGTTTGAAGATATGTCAGATAACAAGAGCCACTACAACAACCAGTTCCTCGGTGAACCAGTGAAGTTGAATCCAACTCAGACATCTAGCAAACCAGAGCTAGCTGCCAGTAAACCAACACGTTTTTTGGTCCTTCTGGTCTCAATGATTCTCGGACCATTGCTCGGTGTTTTTATCGGCGCTTACGCAGTGAACGGTTCACTGCCTTTCGTTAGTAATTCTTCTCAAATAGTTGTGAACAACAATGCAGATGTCAACTGGGTAACTGCGGCGGCCAGTAAGGCTCTGCCTTCGGTTGTGACTCTCTCTGTTTCTTCAGCTTCAGGGGCTGGCACTGGATCCGGTGTGGTTCTAACTGCCGATGGATACATTTTGACTAACGCTCACGTTGTTACCTTGGATGGTGCAACATCAAAAGTGGTCATAGAAGTTAAATCCAGTACTGACAAGATATACAAGGCAACCGTGGTTGGTACTGACCCAACCAATGACCTTGCAGTTGTAAAGGCTGATGGCGCAGGTTTTATTCCAGCTGAGTTTACCGATAGCGGTTCAGTCAATGTTGGCGCTTACACGGTAGCGATCGGTGCACCACTAGGTTTTGATGCCACCGTCACTGCTGGAGTGATCTCAGCTCTTCACAGAACTATTCAGGTTGCCTCATCTGCAGTTCCAGATAGCGGATCAAGCCTGCAACTTTGGAATGACGGAAACTCTCAACCGCCGGTAAACCTCGATGTTATCCAAACTGATGCGGCAATTAATCCTGGTAACTCGGGCGGTGCTTTGGTTGATGATAAAGGCCAGGTAATCGGTATTAACGTTGCAATTGCAACCGCAACTTCAACTTCAACAACTCAATCCGGAAGCATTGGAGTTGGCTTTGCTATTCCTTCTAATACTGCTAAACGAGTTGCCGATCAGATTATCAAGACCGGCAAAGTGAGCCACGGGCTATTAGGTGCTTTTGTTACTGATGCGACTAACTCAACGGCAGCTGCATCTTTCACAATTGGAGCAAAGATTGTGAAGCTAACCCCGGGTGGGCCAGCCGAAAAGGCAGGACTCAAAATTGGTGACGTGATTATTAGTTGTGATGGTGAAAGCATTAATGGTGCCTCAAAGCTAACGGCTGCGATTAGATCAAAGGCTGCTTATAGCAAAACCACCCTTTCGATTACCCGTAATGGCAAAACTATTACTCTCCAAGCCACCTTGGGTGACGCGGATGCAACTAATTAGTAGCACGTAGACTGAAGATTATGGCTATTGCACCTTCAGTTCAGTATTCGATCACTATTCGCCTTGAAGCGCCCGCTAAGAACACTGCGGTCAGTGAGCTAACTTATATCATCGAGAAACTCGGTGGTTCGGTTACCGCTGTTGACGTTAACCATTCAGACTCTGAACGAGTCAGAGTGGACCTCACCTGTGCTTGCACTAACTCGGAGCATGCAACCGAGATTGTTGAAAAGCTTAAAAATGTAGAAGGTGTGGTTGTTGGAAAGGTTTCAGACCGAACCTTCCTGGCTCACTTAGGTGGAAAACTCACCATCGAATCTAAACTGCCGATTCGTAACCGAGATGACCTTTCATTGATATACACCCCAGGGGTTGCCCGGATCTGTGAAGCTATCGCTAAAGACCCTAGCGATGCTAGAAGACTGACTATTAAGCGAAACACCATTGCAGTTGTTACCGATGGCTCTGCGGTTTTAGGTCTAGGTAACATCGGCCCGCTGGCTGCTCTTCCAGTGATGGAAGGTAAAGCGGCACTATTCAAGAGATTTGCAAATATCGATGCTTTTCCTATTTGTTTAGACACTCAGGACACCGATGAAATAGTAAGAACGGTTAAAGCCATTGCACCGGTCTTTGCAGGAATTAACCTGGAAGATATTTCTGCTCCTCGCTGTTTTGAAATCGAAGCTAGATTAAGAGCAGAACTAGACATCCCGGTTTTCCACGATGATCAACACGGAACAGCAATCGTATGTTTGGCGGCACTAAGCAATGCCTTGAAAGTTGTGAACAAAAAAATCGAAGATGTTACCCTAGTGCTTAGCGGAGCTGGTGCTGCCGGAACTGCAGTTCTTAAGCTTCTTTTTGCGGCTGGTCTAAAGCACGCAACTGTTGCAGATCAAAAGGGAATTATTTATTCAGGTCGTAAAGACATTGAAGCAGGTTCAAACTTGGCTTGGGTAGCTAGCGCTACCAATGCAAAAGGTCAGCAAGGAACTCTGAAGGAAGCCTTAGTTGGTGCTGATGTGTTCATCGGTGTTTCCGCTGGCAACCTTTTGGCAGCAGAAGACATTGCCAAGATGAATTCAGGTGCAATTGTTTTTGCTTTGGCTAACCCGAACCCTGAAATTGATCCAGGTCAGGCTGCATTACATGCAGCTGTTGTAGCTACCGGTAGAAGCGATTTTCCAAACCAGATAAACAATGTGCTTGCCTTCCCAGGAGTCTTCCGCGGACTGCTTGATGCTGGAGCGACACTCATTACGGAAAACATGTTGTTAGCTGCAGCTAATGCTCTAGCTAACTGTGTTGAGCCAGATGAATTGAATGCTTCGTATATTGTTCCTTCGGTGTTCCATCCTGATGTCTCTCAAAGAGTTGCCGATGCAGTTCGGACGGCTAAAGGTTAGTTAAGTGAACCAAGAAACCAGCCAAAAACCGTTAATTGTCACAGAAACGGTTCCATTAGAACCAGGCGATCACGAACGCTATTCACACTATGTTCGTAAAGACAAGGTGGTTGAATCTGCAGTGATGGGGACTCCTGTGGTTGCTTTGTGTGGGAAGGTGTGGATTCCTAATCGAGACCCCGAAAAGTTTCCAGTTTGTCCTGAATGTAAAGAGATTTATGAAGGCATGAAGGCCAATGAGTCCGGGGATAGTTCTGAAGGCTAGCCAATAGACTTAAAGACGTGAATAACGCTCCGATAGGTATCTTTGACTCTGGTGTTGGCGGTCTAACTGTAGCCAGGGCAATCATTGATCAATTACCCAATGAGTCGATTATTTATCTTGGGGATACCGCTAACACACCTTATGGACCTAAATCACTCAGCGAAGTTAGAACACTGGCTTTATCGGTCATGGATCGTTTAGTTGATGAAGGTGTCAAGTTGCTTGTGATTGCATGTAACACGGCATCGGCTGCGGTCTTGCGTGACGCCCGTGAAAGATATACGGAGGGTAGGGGTATTCCGGTTGTTGAAGTTATCCAGCCTGCGGTTAGACGTGCGGTTGCAGCAACTCGTAACCGCAAGGTTGGGGTTATCGGAACCATGGCAACCATTAATTCCAAAGCTTATGAAGATGCCTTTGCGGCGGCGGTTGATATTGATTTGGTAAGTGTTGCTTGTCCTGAATTTGTCGCCTACGTTGAAAAAGGTATTACCAGCGGTCCAGAGTTGATGGCTCTAGCCGAAACATATTTGGCACCTGTTAAAGCCGAAGGCGTTGACACTTTAGTTCTAGGTTGTACGCACTACCCACTTCTAACTGGCGCTCTTGCCTATGCGATGGGGGACAATGTGACTTTAGTTTCCAGTGCTGAAGAGACAGCAAAAGATGTTTATCACGTGCTATCAGAACATAACTTGTTACGAACTGATAAAAGCAAACCAGTTCTTAGGTTCCAGGCAACCGGTGACGCAGATTCTTTCGCTAGCTTAGCTAAGCGATTTTTAGGTCCCGAAGTTCAAAATGTTGAACAGATTGGTTAGACATGTCTAGATCAGATGGTCGTCAGGTAGATCAGTTACGTCAAGTCACTATTGAGCGTAACTGGAGTGAGCATGCTGAAGGGTCAGCTCTGATTAGTTTTGGTTCAACTAAAGTTCTTTGTACCGCTTCTTTCACACCAGGGGTTCCTCGATGGAAAGTTGGTAAGGGTGAGGGTTGGGTAACTGCCGAGTATGCGATGTTGCCTCGAGCAACTCATGACCGTAACGATAGAGAATCAGTCAAAGGCAAGATTGGCGGAAGAACACACGAGATTTCTCGTTTGATCGGTAGAGCACTGCGAGCCGCAGTTGATTTCAAGGCTTTAGGCGAAAACACAATCGTTATTGACTGTGATGTATTACAAGCCGATGGTGGCACTAGGACTGCTGCTATTACCGGGGCTTATGTTGCTTTAGTTGATGCGGTTAACTACGGAATTGCTAAGGGGCACATCCCGGCTAAGAACAAGGTAATTATTGACTCCGTTGCTGCTATTTCAGTGGGCATCATTGATGGAACTCCAATGCTTGATCTTGCATACACCGAAGATGTTAGAGCCGAAACAGATATGAATGTTGTGGTTACCGGAATCGGTGACTTCGTTGAAGTTCAGGGAACTGCCGAAGGTGTTGCATTTAATAGAAACGAACTAAACCAGCTGCTAGATCTTGCTTTATTGGGAACCAAAGAATTAACTTTGAAGCAACAGGAAGCTTTGGCCAACTAAGTGAAAGTTGTTTTAGCTACCCATAATCAGGGCAAGGTTGAAGAACTAAGAGCCATCCTTTCTCCGCTTGGTCTAGATTTGGTTGGCTACGATGGGCCAGAGCCGATTGAAGATGGAACTTCCTTTTTGGAAAATGCTTTCATCAAAGCTAGATCTGCTCACAAACACACAGGTCTTCCGGCCATCGCGGATGACTCAGGCCTTCAAGTTGAGATTCTTGGCGGTTCACCCGGTATCTTCACAGCAATTTGGTCAGGCACTAAAGACAATGTTGCGAATCGAAGACTTTTACTAGCCCAGCTAAAAGACATTGCAGAAGATCATCGACAGGCTTCTTTTGTTTGCACAATTGCCTTGGTAACTGATTCCGAAGAGATTAGCTTTACCGGTGTTTGGCCAGGGTCTATCGCAACCGAAGAACGCGGAACTAACGGTCATGGTTATGACCCGGTGTTTATTCCCGAAGGCTTTGAACTAACTGCAGCAGAGTTAGAACCAGAAATCAAGAATGCGCTTAGCCACAGAAGCATTGCTGTTTCCGCTTTGATGGATCACCTGAGAACTACTTCTTCTTAGCTTTAATTAGTTCCATCACTACAGGAACAAAAGATAAAACAATCAGTGCGAGAGTTACCACAATTACGTGTTGCTTGATGAACTCAACATTGCCTAAATAAAATCCAATCAGGGGGATAGCGATACCCCAGCTGAAAGCACCGATCAGGTTATTGCGAAGGTAGTAGCTGTATTTCATCTTGCCAACTCCAGCTGCCACCGGAATAAATGTTCGCATGATCGGAACATAGTGAGCGAATATAACCGCTTTGCTTCCATACTTCTTAAAGAACTCTTCCGCTCGAACAGCATTCTTACTACTAAAGAGTTTCGAATCTTGGCGCTTAAACACCATTGGTCCGGTTTGGTATCCGATGTAATAACCGAGTTGGTCACCTAGAACAGCCGATATGGCTATGGCTAAAGTGGCAATCCAGATAGGTGTTTGGATTACTCCGCCACCGATCATGAGACCGACGGTAAAAAGGAGTGAGTCACCTGGTAGGAAGAAACCTAATAGGAGTCCAGTCTCAGCTATAACAATGAGACAGGCGAAGACCAAAGCTAGGGAACCTAGGCTGGCAAGAAGTGCTTCGGGGTGCAGTATGTCGTTTATATTCACGCGCCCCCAGCAGGAATCGAACCTGCGCCCCCGCCTCCGGAGGGCGGTGCTCTATCCCCTGAGCTATGGGGGCTAAGGGTTTCTTTCAGACTACCAGCGCAGATAAATAAAGGCCTTAGGGCTTTATTTATGAGGTTCGCTAGACTTATAACTATTCGGGCAGGCATTGTGGCTTGCTAAGTAAAGCCAAACACAAAAGATTAAGGTTCCCTAAGTGACCCCTGCGGATCTGTCCAAGAGCATCCTCACCATTCTGCATGCCATGCAGTCTCGTGGAGTATTACCTGCCTTGGAATTGCCTTTAGAGCTCAACGTTGAAAGACCTAAGAACCGCGAACATGGCGACTGGGCGACCAATGTTGCCATGCAGTTTGGCCCTAAGTTTGGCTTAGTTCCGCGAGAATTTGCAGCCAGTTTGGCTGAAGAGTTAGCTAAGGTCACAGGGATTGAGAAAGTAGATGTTGCCGGTCCTGGCTTTATCAACATCACTCTGAGTGCTGCTGCTGCCGGTGAATTGGCTAAACAGATTGTTGCCAGTGGAGCTAAATATGGTCGGGGCGATCTTTACGCAGGTTTGAAAATGAATCTTGAGTTTGTCTCGGCTAACCCAACCGGTCCTATTCACATTGGTGGAACCAGGTGGGCTGCAGTTGGTGACTCTTTGGCTCGAATCTTTGAAGCTCAAGGAGCAAGCGTTACTCGCGAGTATTACTTCAATGACCACGGAGCTCAAATAGATCGTTTTGCAAGATCTCTTTACGCTGCTGCTAAAGGTGAGGCAGCGCCAGAAGATGGCTATGCCGGGGAATACATCAACCAAATTGCTTCCGATGTTCTAAAGGCTGTGCCAAGCGCTCTTTCACTTCCAGAAGCTCAAGCTGTTGAAACTTTCAGAGCTCAAGGTGTCGAGCTGATGTTTGGTGAAATCAAATTGTCTTTAGAAGAGTTTGGTGTTCACTTTGATGTTTACTTCCATGAGAACACTCTGTATGAATCGGGTGCTGTTCAAAAAGCCATTGAACGTCTTCGTGAACTAGGGCACATCTATGAACAAGATGGTGCTATCTGGTTACGGTCAACAACTTTCGGTGATGACCGTGATCGGGTTGTTATTAAGAGCGATGGTGACACCGCATATATCGCCGGCGATCTTGCTTACTATCTAGACAAGCGTGACCGTGGCTTTGACAGAGCAATCTATATGCTCGGAGCCGATCACCACGGTTATGTTCAAAGAATGATGGCTATGTGTTCTGCATTTGGCGATGTACCAGGGGTTAACCTCGAAATTCTTATTGGTCAATTAGTGAACCTGGTTAAAGACGGTGAACCAGTGAGAATGTCTAAGCGAGCTGGAACTGTCGTGACCATGGAAGATTTAGTTGAAGCAGTTGGCGTTGATGCTGCCAGATATGCGCTAACTCGTTCCTCTATTAACTCGATGCTAGATATCGATCTTGATCAGTTATCTAAGAAGACCAATGACAACCCGGTTTTCTATGTTCAATATGCTTTTGCTCGAACCAAGCAGGTGGCAAACAATGCGGTTTCCCTCGGTGTTGACGATTCAGAGTTTGACCCAAGTCTTCTGCATCACGCGAGTGAATCGGAACTTCTAGCCAAATTGGCTCGTTTCCCAGCGGTTATGAATCATTCCGCAATAGAGCGTGCACCGCATTTGGTTGCTAGGTATTTAGAAGAAGTCGCAGGTTCGTATCACCGTTGGTATGACTCTTGTCGGGTAACCCCGTTGGCAGGAAACCCAGTGGAAAGCATTCATCGCACCAGGCTTTGGCTAAACAGTGCTACCAGTATTGTTTTGGCTAATGGGCTTAGAGTGCTTGGCGTGAGCGCTCCGGAGCGGATGTAATGATGAGTACTTCGCTGAAACCAAATTGGTTGACCAAGCCGGCTAACTGCAATCTTTTTGATCAGAAGATTTGGCCTAAAAGCATGCTTCGTGATTTTGAAGGACACACCAGCATTGGTGGGGTTTCGGTTGGCGATCTAGCTGCTGAATTTGGAACGCCTTTATATGTTTTAGATAAGCAAGAGTTCTTTGATCGAGCAAACCAGATTATTGCTGCCTTTAGCAATGCCGCTAATAAATATGGAACATCTGCAAAGATTTACTACGCCGGTAAAGCAATGCTTTCAACCGAGGTAGTTCGTTGGGTTGATCAGCTAGGACTTTATTTAGATGCTTCTTCTGGTGGTGAACTTTCCGTTGCTTTAGCTGGGGGAATTGCTCCTGCTCGAGTTGGCTTGCATGGTAATAACAAGGCGCATTCAGAAATCGGTAGAGCGGTTTCGTCTGGACTAGGTGTGATCGTTATTGACTCTGAAATTGAAGTTGAACGAATCGCTTCGGCTGCTGGCGCTCAGGATTGTGTTCAACCGGTTCGACTCAGAGTTAACAGTGGAGTTCATGCTCACACCCATGAGTATTTAGCCACCGCTCGCGAAGATCAGAAGTTTGGTATTGCTATCAGCGATGTTCCTGGCATTGTTGAAAAGATTCGTTCACATAAGCATTTGCAATTTCTGGGCCTGCATTCACATATAGGTTCACAAATTTTTGCTGTTGAAGGTTTTATTGAGGCGGCTAAGCGCTTAGTGACTCTTCATGCGCAGCTGCTTGCCGGAGGAGCGATACCTGAACTAAATCTTGGCGGTGGTTTCGGTGTTGCTTATACAGAAGCTGATTCACCGATGCCGATAGATGAAATTGCCGAGCAGATTGTTTCTGCAGTTGCTTCGGAGTGTTCAAAGCTAGGTATCGCTGTTCCAGTTTTGGCTTTTGAGCCAGGTCGGGTAATCGTTGGTCCGAGTGGAATCACTATCTATAACGTTGGAACGACCAAGGATGTTTTGGTTGGAGATAGTAGCGAAGTTAGAAAGTATGTTTCGGTTGATGGCGGTATGAGTGATAACGCTAGACCGGCTTTGTATTCGGCTGATTATTCGGTGAGCCTAGTTTCAAGAGAGTCCTCTGAAGAACCGGTGCTGGTTCGGGTTGTTGGTAAGCACTGTGAATCCGGGGATATTGTGGTCAGAGACGCTTTCTTGCCAGAAGATGTTGCGCCGAATGATTTAGTGGCTGTTGCCACCACAGGTGCATATTGTTTCTCCCTAGCTAGTAACTACAACTACCTTGCTAGACCAGCGGTGGTAGCAGTTCAGGATGGCAAAGCCGATCTTTTAGTCAGAGCCGAAACAGAACTTGATTTACTTTCAAGAGATGCAAAGGTTTCAAAATGATTGAGTATCGTCCGTTGAAGATCGCCCTGTTGGGAGCCGGAGTCGTTGGTTCACAGGTAGCAAAGTTACTGCTAGAGAACAAGGAAGAGCTAGCTGCTCGAGTTGGTGCTGAGCTTGAATTGGTTGGAGTTTTAGTCAGAGATAAGAATCTTGGTCGGGAGACTAACATTCCTCAGGAATTACTTACCACTCAGGCTGACGCTTTGATTCTTGGTGCTGATATTGTGATTGAAGTTATGGGTGGCATTGAGCCAGCTAGAACATATATCTTGCAAGCTTTGAATTCAGGCAGTGATGTCATCACAGCTAATAAAGCACTACTAGCTTCAAACGGAGTTGAACTATTTGATACCGCTGAACAGGTCGGTGCTCAGCTTTACTTTGAAGCAGCTGTTGCTGGCGCTATTCCTATTATTAGACCACTTCGTGAATCTTTGGCTGGCGATAAGGTCAAGCGAATCATGGGAATCGTTAACGGTTCAACCAATTACATTCTTGATCGAATGGATTCAACCGGTTGTTCATTGCAGTCAGCTATTGAAGAGGCAACCAAGCTTGGTTACCTAGAAGCAGATCCTTCGCTTGATCTTGAAGGCTACGATGCAGCTCAAAAAGCAGCCATCCTTGCATCCCTGGCTTTTCACACAGAAGTTCCGCTAGATAAGGTGTATCGCGAGGGCATAACCAAAGTAACCAGCGAACAGATGGCTGCTGCTAAACGCGATGGTTATGTGATCAAGCTTCTGGCTATCTGCGAAAAGATTGACAAAAGTGAAACCGGTGAAGAAGGAATTTCAGTTCGGGTTTATCCGGCGATGGTTCCAATGGAGCACCCGTTGGCTTCGGTCCGTGGAGCATTCAATGCGGTCTTCGTTGAAGCAGAAGCCGCAGGCTCTTTGATGTTCTATGGTTCTGGTGCCGGAGGAATCCAAACAGCTTCTGCAATTATGGGAGATCTAGTTTCTGCAGCGAAACGGCACGTCGCTGGTGGCCCCGGGCTAGCTGATTCAGTGCATGCTGATTTGGCAGTACTGCCGATCAGCAGAATTAGAACTCGCTACCAGATCACTTTGGAAGTTACTGACCAACCAGGTGTGTTGGCAACTGTTGCTAATGTTTTCGCCAAGCACGATGTTTCCATTGAAACAGTGGAACAGTCTTCGAAGATGACTGCTGCTGAAACTACGGCTTGGTTGGAAATTGGAACTCACGAGGCCAGCGATAAAGATCTTTCAGCTGTTGTTGAAGAGCTAAGCAACAGCAGTGCCGTTGAAGAGATTACTTCGGTAATCAGAGTTGAAGGTGTCTAATGGCTAAGCAATGGCAAGGAGTTATCGCTGAGTATATAGATCGGCTAGATATCGATAAGAGCACTCCGATAATTAGCTTGGGTGAGGGTGGAACCCCACTGGTTCACGCACCGGTGCTAGCCAAGTTGGTTGGCGCTCAAGATGTTTGGTTGAAGGTTGAAGGAATGAACCCGACCGGTTCATTCAAAGACCGCGGTATGACCATGGCAGTTACCAAGGCGGTAGCGCAAGGTGCTAAAGCAGTTATCTGTGCTTCGACCGGAAACACTTCGGCTAGTGCTGCAGCCTATGCTGCTAAGGCCGGCATCAAATCTGTTGTTCTTATTCCTGAAGGAAAAATCACTTTAGGAAAGTTGGCGCAGGCGATTGCCCATAAGGCAGTTATCTTGCAGGTTAAAGGTAATTTTGATGACTGTTTGGTTTTGGCCAGAGAGCTAAGCGATAACTATGCAGTTCATCTTGTGAACTCGGTTAACCCTGACCGAATTGAAGGCCAGAAGACAGCTTCTTTTGAAGTCTTTGATTATTTAGGTTTTGCTCCTGACTATCACGTCATGCCGGTTGGCAATGCTGGTAACTATTCGGCTTATTTCAAAGGTTATAAAGAGTTGCAAACAGATGGGTTTATCTCAACCCTGCCGAAACAGTTAGGTTTCCAAGCAGCTGGGGCAGCTCCGTTTATTGCTGGTCATCCAATTGAGAATCCTGAGACTATTGCGACAGCTATTCGGATCGGTAATCCTGCTTCATGGGATTTGGCAATCAATGCTCGTGAAGAAAGTAAAGGTGAGTTTGACTCGGTCACCGATGAAGAGATTCTTTCGATGCACCGCTACCTTTCAAATGAAATAGGTGTATTCGTTGAACCTTCTTCTGCTACAGGAGCCGCTGGTTTATTGAAGTTTGCTAAGGCTGGTAGGGTTCCAAGTGATGCGTCGATCGTTATCACAGTTACCGGTCACGGCCTAAAAGATGTTGGCTGGGCTCTTAAAGATGAGAACGGCGAAGAAGTAAAACCAACTTCATGTTCTAAAGATGCTGCCGAGGTTGCCGAAATTCTAGGTTTGGAAAAGAACCAATGAGACTGGATGAACTGAATTCAATAGTTGGGCGTCGAGTAGTTGTTAAAGTTCCGGCAACTTCAGCCAACTTGGGTCCTGGTTTTGATTCGATGGGTTTGGCCTTAGCTTTTTACGATGAGTTAGAAGTTGAAGCAGTTGATTCTAATGATGTTCAGGTCGTAGTTGTTGGCGAAGGTGAAGGGGAAGTTCCAACTAACGAAGATAACTTGGTAGTAAAGGCTATCGCCTATACTTTTGAACAATTGAGAATGCCTCTACCAGGGCTTCGTTTAACAGCTCATAACTTTATTCCACACGGCAGGGGAATGGGTTCTTCCGGTGCTGCAGTTGTTGCTGGAATCATGGCGGCTAAAGGATTGCTAGAAGGCATTGCCGAAATCTCGTCAACCAAATTACTTGAACTAGCCACCGAACTTGAAGGCCATCCGGATAACGTAGCTCCTGCCCTGTTTGGTGGTTTTAACATTGCCTGGACTGGTGAAACAGGGCCTAAAACCAAGAAGCTATATGTTCACCGCGGAGTTTCACCTTTATTGTTGGTTCCCAAAAATAAGATGTCTACCGAATTGGCTAGAAGCCTTCAGCCGGACTCGGTTCCACACGATGATGCGGTTTTCAACCTTTCTAGATCTGCGCTATTGGTGGCAGCACTAACTCAGTCCCCGGAGCTTCTCTTAGATGCCACCGAGGACCGATTGCACCAGAACTATCGGGCAGCAGCCATGCCGGAAACGGACGAATTGATCACGCTACTTCGTAAATCCGGCTATGCAGCTGTGGTTTCTGGGGCTGGGCCATCAGTACTAGTTTTGGCCAGCGACCCAGCTGCCAGGCTGGAAGCAGCCCGTTTGGCGGCTAAAAACTTCCCACAATGGAGACCTTTATTGTTGGCGGTTGATTTCAAAGGTGCTACAGTTACATCTGTACCAAGATAGACACCAACAATTGGTGATCCGGTACCAAATCCCGTAAACACTTACGGAATGGTCATGACAAGTGTCGTGAACCTAGGCAATCCACCTCTAAACAAGAAACTGATTGCCATACAAGAAAGAGTCAAAACACATGGATGAAGTCCAAAAAGAGAACTTACCTAAGCGTTCAAGAAGAGTGACTGCGGTTCCAGCAACCGATGCAGCACCAACTGAAGCTAAGAAGCCAACTCGCGCTAAGAAGGTTGTTGAAGCTGCGGCTGAAGCACCGGTACAAGCCCCTAAATCTGAAAAACCAGCTGAATCTAAAGACGAGGTGAGAACTGAACGTCCACCACGTGAATTCGATGGTGAGCGCAGTGAGCGACCAAACAATAACAACAACAACAATCGCAATCGCAACCGTAACCGCAACCGTAACGATCGTTTCCGCGACCGTAACACCCGCCCTAACCGTAATGACCGTGAAGAAGCTGAACCAGAAATTACTGCTGATGATGTTCTAATTCCGGTAGCGGGAATCTTAGACATTTTAGATAACTACGCGTTCGTAAGAACCACCGGTTACCTAGCTGGCCCTAACGACGTTTATGTTTCTCTAGGTCAGGTCAAGAAGTATTCACTTCGTAAAGGTGATGCAGTGGTTGGTGCCATACGTCAGCCTCGTGAAGTTGACCAGGGTCGTCAGAAGTTCAACGCTCTAGTTCGCATTGAATCTGTCAACGGTCAAACACCTGAAGAAGCCGCGGGTCGAGTTGAGTTCCAAAAACTTACCCCACTATATCCTCAGACCAGATTGCGTCTTGAGACTGAGCCAAACAAGCTAAGCACCAGAATCATTGACTTGGTAGCTCCGATTGGTAAAGGTCAGCGTGGACTTATCGTTTCACCGCCTAAGGCCGGTAAGACTTTGGTGTTGCAGGCCATTGCTAATTCAATTTCTCAGAACAACCCAGAGGTTCACCTAATGGTTGTTCTAGTTGATGAGCGTCCTGAAGAAGTTACAGACATGCAAAGAACTGTGAAGGGTGAAGTTATTGCTTCAACTTTCGACCGTCCTGCTGAAGATCACACGACAGTTGCTGAGCTCGCTATTGAAAGAGCAAAGCGTCTAGTTGAGCTAGGTCACGATGTTGTTGTTCTTCTAGATTCAATTACTCGTCTAGGTCGTGCCTATAACCTTTCAGCACCAGCATCTGGTCGTATTCTTTCCGGTGGTGTTGATTCATCAGCACTATACCCACCTAAGCGTTTCTTTGGTGCGGCTAGAAACATCGAGGATGGTGGATCACTAACTATTTTGGCAACCGCTCTAGTTGAGACTGGTTCAAAGATGGATGAAGTTATCTTCGAAGAGTTCAAGGGAACTGGAAACATGGAACTTCGTCTATCTCGAGCACTTGCCGATAAGCGAATTTTCCCTGCAGTTGATGTGAACGCTTCTGGAACCAGACGTGAAGAAATGTTGATGAGCCCGGATGAGACCAAGATTGTTTGGAAGCTTCGTCGTGCTCTTGCCGGTTTGGAACAGCAACAGGCACTTGAGCTTGTCTTGAACCGTTTGAAGGAAACTAAGAGCAACGTTGAGTTCCTAATGATGGTTCAGAAGTCAATGCCAGTTCCATCGGGATCTGACGGCGAATAATGTTAAGTTCAGTCCAGGCTTTGCTGGCTGAGCACCAAGAACTTCAGACCCAGCTCTCTGACCCTTCGGTTCTTACCAATCCAGCACTGAATAAGAAGCTCAATCGCCGGTACTCTGAGCTAAACGCTATCGTCACCGCCTATAACATGGTGAATTCTTTGCAAGCAGATATTGATGCTGCCAAAGAGATGGCTAAAGAGGACGAAGAGTTCGCTAAAGAGATTCCCGGTTTAGAAGAAAAACTTCATGAGTCAACCGAGAAGCTTAGAAGACTGCTAATCCCTAGAGATCCAGATGATGGCCGAGATGTGATTATGGAAATCAAAGCTGGTGAAGGTGGTGCTGAATCTGCACTGTTTGCAGCAGACCTTTTGAGAATGTATATCCAATATGCGAACAGCAAACATTGGAAGACCGAGATTCTGGATAAAAACGAATCTGACCTTGGTGGATATAAAGATGTTCAGTTGGCCATCAAGGGTAACTCAGCAGACCCTGCCGAAGGAGTTTGGGCTCACTTGAAATATGAGGGTGGAGTTCATCGAGTTCAGCGAGTTCCAATCACTGAAACTCAAGGACGTATTCACACCTCTGCCGCTGGTGTTCTAGTCTTCCCTGAA
>Ga0304729_1000110_pt1 | contig 53747 bp, 67 predicted proteins | sample C_131016_MF_Meta_FD_190475 | JGI IMG/M metagenome (GOLD analysis project Ga0304729, IMG submission 190475) | Freshwater microbial communities from Lake Croche, Canada to study carbon cycling - C_131016_MF_MetaG (v2) (version 2) | ecosystem: Environmental > Aquatic > Freshwater > Lake | place... | reverse complement strand
GCTTCTATGGGAGGAGTGTCAGCATCTCCGGTTTCCTCTTCTTACGCTATAACCTCGTCTTTTGCTTTGACCGCTTCATACGCCTTAAACGCTGGAAGTAGTGGAGGAACTACGGGAATAGTGGCATTCAATACGCAGACCGGTAGTTACACTCTAGTAGCGGGAGACGTCGGCAAAATAGTTCGCATAAGTAGTAGCGTGTCCTGCTCGGTAACGTTACCAGACAACACTTCGGTTCCAATGGCAACGGGCAGTTTTATTACCATAGAGCAAGCGGCTTCGGGCTCAGTAACAGCAGTGACCGGAAGTGGAGTTACAATATTACCACCGGCAAGAACTACATTTGGACAGTACAAAGTAATTCAGTGCTATAAAACAGATACGAACGTTTGGAACGTATTAGGAGGAATAGTATAATGAGTACGCTAGTATACGGAGACTCTTTGCGCCCATTGTATTTAGGAGACGGCTCTCTAAATACGACTTTAAACTCGTATAACAGTAAAATATATCGTAATAATGCTTTAGTGAACGCTCCAAGCTGGACGTTTACCGGTAATAATATCCAACCTATTGGTCAATCGCAACCGCCGGTTTATCTTGATCACACCCTTAAAGTGACCGCGACCGCTCAACAGTTTTTATCAGGAACAAACACATATACTTTCAACGCTACGTATCCAACAATCTCTGGCAACAGAGTGGTAAGCGTTATAATACAATGGGGAGCTATTACAGGTACACGTACGTTTCAATCTTTTCAAGTTAGGCTAAACGGAACTCTTTACTCTTTAAGCGATGCTGTTGCTAACAACTTAATTCGACCTTTTGTTGGTATAGTTTCTTTTTATCCAGCGTTAAGTAGACCGCAGTACGTTTGCGACGCGCCGTTAAACTTTTACACTGGGGTGAGCTCTTGTACGGGAACCTATTCTTATCTTGACATTACTTTTATTTTAAACTCCGCAACAACAATGGACGCGATTAGGTACTACGCAAACGCTTCCTCAACTGCCTATTTGGGAGACTACATTGACGGGCACATAATTCGCTCGAACTCTTATACGGATTACCCAATAACAATAACAAGATAGTATGAAATACATAATACTAGCCACAATACCTTGCCAATTTCACCTTGTCATTCGCCTAAACCCCGAAAATCCAAACTACGTATTCGATACCGCAGAAGAGGCACAAATCAAAGTAGACGAATTACAAAGTCGAGACACAGAAGGCATACAATACAAAGTATCCCCAATATAATAATATTTATCCTAGATGAACATATACCAACCAGTAATATCAGGCTCCCTAACAGTAACCGGAAGCACAACGTTTATAGGCAACATAACAATAAACTCAGGCAGTCTTACCATGACCTCGGGCAGTTTGACGGGCACCGCTAGTTTAGCAAGCGACTCTTTATTGTTGCAGGGCACAGGATCTATAGGCTTCGCTACTACAGCTTCCATGTTACAGGTCTCTAGCTCTCAACAGCAGATTAGCGCAAGCTTATTGAATGTTGTTGCCAATTACGCCACTACAGGTTCCAATAGCTTTAGAGCAGATCAAAGCATTACGGGATCTCTAACAGTAACAGGAAGTTCTACCTTTATAGGTAATTTAACTATCCAATCGGGCAGCATAACCTTGAGCTCGGGTTCTATAAATTCGTACGGAACAACAATATTCGATGGAGTAGTATCAGGGTCTGTTGCTTCGAATAATCCATCTATGTCTTTGGTAATAGTATCTGGTAGTTTTTACGCTTCTAGCTCAAGAACTACAGCAGTTTACATTGCCCCTTATTTGACTGCAACTGGAAGTGCGCAAATACTAGAAGCGGTAAACATTAACCCACGTTTTTCTGGGTCAACAACTGCAAAAGTGGCCTTGAGAATTTCTACCGGTAACTTGGTAATTGGAAGTAACAATGATGGAGGTAGTAGAGCATTGTACGTAGGAGGCATTATTGAATCTAATGCAAGTGTTCTTGCTCCTTCTATAAGCGCAAATAGCATTGGTATATATACTGGGACTTCTGTAAGTATACAAGGACCAAGTTTATACTTATCAGGGTCCAATATTAGTATGACAGGTAGCGTGAACATTACTGGTTCCTTAAACGTATCTCAAGGTATCACTGGGTCATCTATTCTATCAACAGGAACAATCACTGCGCAGACCTTGGTAGTGCAGACGATTACTAGTTCTATAGAATATAGTAGTGGTTCTAATATTTTTGGAAGTCAACTAAGCAATACACAGACATTTACTGGTAGTTTTTATCAGACTGGTAGTGTTGCTTATTTTGCTGGAAATGTTGGAGTTGGCCAAATAAACCCTAGCTATGCTTTAGATGTAGCAAATAGTAGTAGTCCATCTTTAAGAGTTAGAAATGGTGCATTAGGTGGTACTGCAACTTTGTTATTAGAAACCGCGAATGATTTTAGTGGTACTTGTCAAACATATGTTAAATGTATTGGTACAACTTCTAATGGTACGTCAATATTGACTTTTGGTACTGCAGGCGCAAGTGGAGATGTAACAGCTACAGAAAGAATGCGTATTACAGGCGGAGGAAATGTTGGAATAGGCAACACTAGTCCTGGAACTAAATTAGTAGTTAATAACGCAATTTCGGGTGCCATATTACCTTATATAAATGCGACTAGTTTATCTTATAATAGCGATGGAATTTCAGTGGCAGGATCTAATACCGCCAATGCTAATATTGGCAATGGATTAACTTTATATAACAACGTAGCTTCTGTTGGTGCTTATTCTCCAGTTATTGCGTTTAGTTCAATGACTTCAGGTGGAGCTTACAACGCAACTTACGCTTTTATTACTGGAATTTATCAAGGAGCGGGCGGAGATACAAACTGGGCTATAGGAGATCTAATGTTTGGAACTGGTAACTCTTATGGAGCTACAGAAAGAATGCGTATTACAAGTGCAGGTTTAGTATCTATAGGTCCTGCAACAGGTACAAGTAATGTACCGGGTGTAGGAAGACTATCAGTAATAGGAGCAGCAAATATTGGAGAGAACACAAATGGTACTGCAAATATAGATGCGTATGGCTCATATGCTTATTATGGTTGTAATGGATCAACATACGCAATATGGATAGGTCCATCAGGTTTAGTATACAACTATTCTAACTCAACTACATTCAACACAACTTCAGATATTAGAGTAAAAGAAAATGTAGTAACAATACCAAATGCTTTAGATAAAATAGCAGCATTAAATCCTGTTACATTTGATTATAAACAAGATTTTGCTACTCATAGATCTTGGAATGATACTCAAAAGAACAATAATATAGGATTCATAGCTCAAGAGTTTGAAACAGTATTTCCTAAATATGTTCATTCTAGTGAAGAAACAATAAATGAAGAAGTTGTAGAAGACTTTAAAACTATTGATACAGGACATTTAGTTCCTTATTTAGTAAAAGCAATCCAAGAACTAAAAGCAGAAAACGATTCTCTAAAATCAAGAGTAGAAGCCCTAGAAACTAACTAATCACTTCAAAGATTTTTTCGTAAATTCTTATATATTTATATACAACAACCTAAAATTAAAAAATATGTTATTCGGAATTATTATCGTAGTAATAGCAGTAGTTATAGCTGTATTACTAAACAAAGCAAAAATCTCTAAAGTAGTTAATCAAGTTGAAGAGGCTATCGCCCCTGCAATTGAAGAAGTTAAAGAAGTGGTAGAACAAGCCGCTGCAGTAGCTCCTAAAAACGAAATCGTTGCCCAAGCTAAAACTGCTACAAAGCAAGTGAAAACTAAGAAGACTACCACTAAAGTAGCTCCTAAGAAGTCAGCAAAAAAATCTAAATAATATATGGAAAAAGTATCATTAAAGCTTTACGAGTTTTATAACCTTGAAGCTGAACTAAATGGTGTTACGAATCAACAAACTGGAGAAGTTACCTCAAAGGGACTTTTGGCAGAAAAGTTAAAGCTAACAACAAAGTATTGGATCGGAGATTTGGCCAAGAAAGCTGTTGCAGAAAAAGAAGCAGTTGAAGCTATCAAGCAGGACCTAATCAAGAAGCATGGAGAAGCTGACGATCAAGGCAACGTATCGATTCCAATGTATACTAACGTAGTAACAGACGAAGACGGCCAAACAGTTTCAAGAGACATTAACCCCAAGTTCGTAGAGTTTCAAAACGAGTTCAATGCTCTATTAAACGAAGAAAAAGAAATCGAACACAAAGAGTTTCAATTGGAAGATTTCGAGAACGTTGAGACCGAGGGCGCTTACGTTACTTTCTTGAAGCTAGTAAAAGTACCAGAATAATCACAAAAGAATAATAGACAATCGGCTCACCCAAAAAGTGGGCCGTTTTTCTTACATATTTATAGCAAATCTAGTTATGGAAAAGCAATTAACACCAGAAGAGTTACAACAGATCAATCTCATTAGAACCGACGCTTTAGAAGTCGCTTCCTTACTTGGAGAGTTAGAATACCAGAAGATGGTAATCGAATTGGACCAAGAAGAATTAAGAGCAAAGATCAAAAGAATCAAGATAAAAGAAAAGGAAATTTTCGAAGAAATCAAAGAAAAATACGGCAACGTCTCCATAAACATCGAAACTGGGGAAATCAGCTAAAGCGTTTTGAATCAAATATCGATATTTATTATTAGAAAAAAAACGACATAAATGGCCGAAACATTAATTAGCCCGGGAGTCTTCTTACAAGAGAACGACTTATCTCAGATAACCCAAGGTCCTATCACAGCTGGAGCAGCAATCGTCGGACCAACAGTAACTGGTCCGGTGAACATCCCAACCTTAGTAACTACTTACTCTCAATACAAGGCTGTATTCGGAGCTCCCTTCGTTTCTGGAGGTGCAGTTTACGAGTACTTAACTAGTATGGCAGCATTGAACTACTTCGAGCAAGGAGGAAATTCATTGTTAGTAACTAGAGTAGCTTCTGGTTCTTACACACCAGCCACTGCTTCTATTACAAATGCGGCTAGTACTACAGCATTCGTTCTAGAAACTTTATCAGTTGGATCTGTAATGAATAACAACGCAGCCTCTTTCCAAACTAGCGCATCTAACGGAGCTTTAGTTTCTGGATCTTCTGCTAACTTAAGATTTGAAATTACCTCTACCGACACTGGTTCTGGTATTTTCAACATGATTATTAGAAGAGGTGATGACTACGAGAACAGCAAGAGCATTCTTGAAACATGGAATAATCTTTCTTTGGATCCGAATCAAAACAACTACGTCTCTTATGTAATTGGTGATCAAACACAAACAGTATCAACTGATGATTTAGGTAACTACTACTTACAAATTACTGGTTCTTACCAAAACAAGAGCAAGTATATCAGAGTCAAGTCAGTAGCCACTCCAACTCCAGGTTACTTGAACACTTATGGTCAAGCACAATCTCAGTATACAGCATCTTTACCAATCGTAGGATCTGGCTCTTATAACGGTTCTTTTGGAGCTGCTACAGGCGCAATCTTCGGTTCATTCGGTAAAGAGCCTGTTAACTTCTTCGAAACGATTGCTAACGTGCCTTCTACTACTGCAACAAGCAATTCAAATATTCAAGGAGTTTTTGCTACAGATTATAACACAGCTATCAATTTATTAGGAAATAAAGACTCTTATAAATTCAACATATTATATGCACCAGGCTTAACAGCAGTAAACGCTACAAGCCAAGTAACAAGCTTAGTTAACACAGCACAAACAAGAGGTGACTCTATAGCTGTAGTTGATATGGTTGGTTACGGTCAATCTATTCCTACATTGCTTTCTCAAGCTGCTGGATTCGATAACTCATACGCCGCAGCTTATTGGCCTTGGGTTCAAGTAAGATCAAGAGAGACTGGTAAATTAGCATTTATCCCAGCTTCTACAATTGTTCCTGCTGCTTACGAATACAACGATAGAGTTGGAGCAGAATGGTTCGCACCAGCCGGTTTAAACAGAGGCGGTTTACCAACAGCTCTTCAACCTGAGCGTAAATTATCTTCTAACGATAGAGATAGAGTTTACCAAGGTTCAATCAACCCAATCGCTACTTTCCCAGGCGTTGGTACAGTTATCTACGGTCAAAAGACTTTACAACGCAGACCATCTGCATTAGATAGAGTTAACGTTAGAAGATTGTTGATCGCTCTTAAAGACTACATCGGTCAAGTTGCACAAACTATTGTATTCGAGCCTAACACACAAGTTACTCGTAACAGATTCTTAAGTCAAGTTAACCCTTATTTAGAGTCAGTTCAACAAAGACAAGGTTTGTACGCATTCCAAGTAGTAATGGACGATAGTAATAATACTCCTGATGTAATCGATAGAAACCAATTAGTTGGATCTATCTACTTACAACCAACTAAAACTGCAGAGTTTATTCAATTAGACTTCAACGTTTTACCTACAGGAGCAACATTTGGCCAATAATATCAAATAAAATAGAAAATGAACGATAATACAATCATTAGAATTAAAGTACCAGCACATTTATACGAGAGTGTAAAGGCTAAGTTAATGATCAAAGAAGAAACTGAAACTCCTGTAAAAGAGGGCAGCACAAGAGGACTGGATGCAGAAACAATCGAAGCTGTTAACAGAGCGCTTAAAATGATAATGCAAGAAATAAACGTAGAAAAGGATCCCCAACAAAGAGACTTGCTTAAAAAAACTACAGTAAACCTTGGTCAAATTTCGCAATTTTTACAAACAAAATGGGCTAGAAAAGGCGCAGAGTCTATGAACGAAGCTAAGAAAGAAGACGCTAAAAAAATAGCTGCTGATAAAAAGAAAAAAGAAGCTGACGATAAAAAGAAAGCTGAAGACAAGAAAAAGAAAGAAGCAGAAGCTAAGAAGAAAGTTGCAGAAAAGAAAAAATAAGTTATAACGATATTTATAAAAGAAATAACTAAATCAATAGACCATGCCAGTATTGGACCCAAATGAAATCATGTTTACAGCGTTTGAACCAACAGTATCAAATCGCTTCGTAATGTACATTGATGGCATCCCTTCATATATGATCAAAAAAGCTGATGCTCCAGGTATCACTTTAAATGAGATCAAAATCGACCATATCAACGTTTACCGTAAGATCAAAGGTAAAGCTGAATGGAAAGATATCAGTTTGTCATTGTACAACCCAATCAGTCCATCAGGCCAAGAAGCTATTATGGAATGGGTACGTTTACACCATGAATCAGTTACCGGTAGAAACGGTTACTCTGACTTTTACAAGAAAGATATCAATTTATCAATCTTGGGTCCAGTTGGTGATATCGTATCTGAGTGGATCTGTAAGGGCGCTTTCATCAAAGAAGCAAACTTCGGAACTTACGACTGGTCTACTTCAGATCCTACCGAATTGACTTTAAGTCTTGGTATGGACTACGCTATCTTGAACTTCTAGTATACTAATAACATACAATATAAGAAAGGCCGCTTCACTGCGGTCTTTTTTTGTTCCCGGAAATTTTAATGGGGTATATTTATAAATAAAATACATAGTTTATGGCAGAAAAGTTTCAGGTTCCTACCGAAATGATAGATCTTCCTTCAAAAGGCTTGATCTACCCAAAAGAAAATCCTGCATCGTCAGGTCAAATTGAGTTAAAATACATGACCGCTAGAGAGGAAGACATTCTCACCAATGCTAACCTGTTACGTCAGGGTCTAGCTATTGAGAACATGCTTAAATCTCTTATTAAAACTCCAATAAAGTATGAGGATCTGCTTCTGGGCGATCGCAATGCGCTTCTTATAGCCGCTCGTATATTGGCTTACGGTAAAGACTACTCTTTTGACTACTACAATCCTGCCACAGGAGAAGTTGAGACGGTTGTTGGTAACTTACAGTCAGTTGGATACAAAAACGTAGACGTTAGTGCATTGAACGAAAAGAACGAGTACTCTTTCGAATTGCCAAGCACTAAGAACGTTATTACATTCAAATTACTTACAATCTCAGACGACAAGAAGATCGACGAAGAGGTAAAAGGCTTGAAAAAGAATTTGGGAGACGCAGCACCAGGTTTGTTGACTACCAAATTAAAGCATCAAATTACTTCGGTTAACGGAGATTATTCAACAAAGACCATCAGAGAGTTCATCGACAGCGGTGCCCTACTTTCAATAGATTCTATGCCGTTAAGACGTTATATAGATTCTATGACTCCGGACATCGATAGTCAGATCACTTTCACTACAAAAGGTGGAGAGGAGGTCACATCTGACATGCCAATGACGGCGGAATTCTTTTTTCCCGGGAGCGGAATATAGGTCAGTATTCATGACCGAGGTTTTTGACCTCGTATATCACGGTGGTGGAGGTTTTACTTACACTGAAGTTTGGCAGATGGATGTACCTAAGCGTCGTTTCAATATTAAAAAGATCAACGAACACTTAGAAAGGCAGCGTCAAATGCAAGAAGATAACGATAAAGTCCTCACAAACAAGACAGATAATTCAAAAGTAGTCATACCAGAGTTTGCCAAGCCAAAGTCTGAAGACAAGCCCACGTTTGTATCTAAGGTAAAACCAAAGGCTTAAATATTTATTTTTAGTTAACAATCAATATGTCAGATCCTAATAACCCTTCAGGTCCCGGTATGGACGCATCGCAATCTGCTAAAGCAGCAGATTCAGCTAAAGACTTAAGGGACTCGTTAAAACAGATATTAAGGGATGGTAATGACTTTAATGACATTATCAAAGATCAGGTTAGGGAATTGGGTAAATTACTTACTGGCTATAATAAAGTAAGATCTTCTATAGATGGATTCAGAACTTCCAGTCTGGATATCAAAAGAATTCAGCAAGACATTAATAAGACAAGATCTCAAGAGTTTATTCAAGCTTCTAAGATATTAGAAACAGAGATTAAGTTAAAAATTGCTGGACAGCAACAATTAAATGGAGCTCAAGAGTATTTAGGCTTATTAAGTGATAAAGACAAAATAGAAAGTCAATTAAGAGAAGCTGGCGCAAAAGGTGATAGAACTAGAATAGAGTCTTTAAAACAGTCCTTAAATTTAATAGAGGCTAGAATAGATAGCGAATCTCAAGAATTAACTCCACTTCAAGGAGAATACATTGCTAGAGTAAAGAGCAAACAAGTGCTTACGGCTACGACAAAAGAATTAGAGCAACAGTTATCTAAAGAAAGAGAAATTAAAAATTCTATAGGTCTTTCTGGTATTGCAATGGAGAATTTTTCTAAAAAATTAGGTTTAGGAGATTCTATTTACGAAGCGATGGTAGATAAAGCCAGAAAAATTCAAGCACAAAACGAACTAAACGCTCAGAAAGAAGAATTAATACAGAGAAATAAGAGAATTCAAGCGATTAATATACAAAGAGAAGAGCAAGGCAAAAAACCTATTCCTCTTTTTGATATACCTAAATCGAAAAGTATTTCTGATAAATTAAAAGATGGAACTCAATCTTTTATGCAAGGAATTAAAAATGCTCCTGCAGCTTTAGGAAATGGATTCAAAAACGTTGTCAATAATTTAAAAGCCGCGCCTGGTCAATTACTTACAAATTTTAAAGTATTTGGATCCGGATTAAGCGCAATGTTTACAGGAGCTTTAAATTCTCTAAAAGATCCAGCAGTTTTAGCGCTAATAGCAGGAAAGATTGGGAGCTCTTTAATGAATGTGTTTTCTGGAGCCACTAAGATGTTGTCCAGTGGAATGAAATCTATCGGAGGAGAATTAGCGGACGGACCTATTCAAAATTTAGTAAAACCAATTAGCGGATTCTTAGAAAAGATTCCTTTAGTTGGCGGATTATTGGGAGGATTGGTCGATATGATGGCGACATTCTTTGATTTTGCTGTTAATGCAAATTCTCAGTTTGTTAAAATGGGACGCGAACTCGGTTTAAGCGCTGACGAATCTCAAAAATTAGCAAATCAATTTAGCGATTTTGCAAATAATACAAACGATGCTTTCGTAAATTCTAAAAAATTGTACGAAGCTCAAATTGGTTTAAGCAAAACTTTAGGAACTACAGCTATTTTATCTAATGAAATTCTTGCTACTAATATTAGATTAAATCAAGTTCTTGGAGTAGACGCAGAAACTCAAGCTAGAATTGCAGAAGCTTCTACAATAACAGGAAAAGAATCAGAAAATATTGTTGGAAATATTATAGCGCAAGTCGCGAATCTTAAAAAAGCAGGTTTAGCAACTCAAGACTACAAAGCGGTATTAAAAGATGTTAGTAATTTAGGCGGTTATTTAGGTTTAAGTTTTGCTAAGTATCCAGAAAAATTAACAAAGGCGTTATTGCAAACAAAAGCAATGGGCCTTGAGTTAAAACAATTGGACGGAATGGCTGATTCTTTCTTGGATTTTGAATCGAGTATTTCAAAAGAGATGGAAGCACAATTGTTGACAGGTAAAGATATTAATTTATCCAAAGCAAGAGAGGCTTTCTTAAATAACGATTTAGCCGGTGCAGCGAAAGAAATTACTGATCAAGTAGGTAGCGCAGGAGATTTCTTAAAGCTAAATAGAATTGCTGCAGAAAGTATGGCTAGTGCTTTTGGTATGACTAGAGATTCTATGGGTGAAATGTTAAAGAAGCAAGAATTCTTAGCTAAGATTGGAGCAAAAGATACAGATAGCGCAGAAAAAAAATACGAATTAGCCAAGAAGACTTTCACAACAATGGCGGCTATTACTACCGAACAAGAAAAACAAGAGTATCAAGCTTTAGCTAATGGATCTGCTCAAGAAAAACTTGCGGCTTTAATAGATAAAATTAAACAAGGTTTCGTAGATTTAGTATCAAATTCAGGAGTATCTCAGTTTATAGACAAAGCAATTAATTGGATGTCTAAACCTGAAAATATTATGGGTATGGTAAACGGCGTTAAAGATTTCTTTGCTCAAGTATTAGACGTTGCAGGATCTATGGTAAATGCTATTTCAAAAATAGCAAATATATTCTTGATTGGAGATAGCAAAATTAGAGAGGATTACGGAGATCAATTAAAAGATTTTGGAAGTACTATTAGAAGTTCTAATTTAGGACAACTATCTAAACCAAAAGCTGCAGACGGTGGAGTAGTTCAAGAATCTGGAAACGCTGTGATAGATAAAGGAGAATTTTATTTTGGTAAGAATTCTGCCCAATACGTTAAAGAAATGGGAGAAAATACAAAAAGAACAAACGAATTACTAGAGCAGATGAATAGAAGAGGCGGAACAAACGATAAGATACAAATCGCTGCAGCTCCAATTTTCTTGGGAGATACTAAAGTCGGCGCTTTAATATTGAATAGTTTCGAAAATAATCAATATTCAAAATTCGATAGAGGCAATCTATTTACATAAAAGAAACCATGCCAGTAAGAAACATAAGACAGAAAGAGCTATTTGAAATAAAAACCGACTTTAAAACCTTAAAGTACGGAATGGACAGACCGGGCGGTGGAAGTTCAGATCAACCTTATGTTAAATTTCCTATCGACGATCAAAACGTTGCGCAGTCTATTAGAGACTATTACAATACAAACAGAACCTCTTTGGATTTTCCGATAAGAGGCGGTTCTGCTGCATCAATTACAGGTCAACAATACTTGAGTCCGGCAGCACAAGTAGACGCACTAAGAATTTCTAAATTTTTAAAAGACGATCCAAGAGGTAAAGCGTTCTTAACAAAGCAGGTCTTATTACAGAAGTCTAATCCAAGAATAGAGACTCAATATACTTATCAAACAAGAGACAACCTAGCTGACCAGATTTATACTGGCACTGTTCCAAATACGTGGGTATATAATGCAACCGGCGCAAATACTTTGTATTCTGTGGCAACAGCGGGTACAGGCACCCATGGAAATAGAGCCGGATTAAACGCGTTCCAACCAGGCCAAAAATTCTACGCAGATACTGTAGGAGCACAAGCACTACCAAGCAATAACGGAAAGACGAATAGATTGGTGGCTTTTTACAAAACTAAAATGGTTTCTACTTTAACGAATTCAGCACTAGCAGATGTAACTTTATACAACGATTTAGGCTTCTCTTTAAATAGAAATATTTTATTCGATTACTTACAAGGGCCTGGTTCTACATACGGAACTGGAAAAACAGTTATTAGAAGATTTGTTGATTCTACAAAATTATCGAATCAATTTACATTGACTTACGATAAATTAATGGATCCGAATAGAAAAGCTACAAAATTTGGAGTTCCTGTTATTTCTGACTTTAGATTGGATGTGACTAATACAGCACAAAAATCAAGAGCTTGGAATTACACCACAGATAGCATAGAGAATAAATTAAATACGGGAAATCCTGGATACATAGTAAAATTTTTAAAAGGCAATTTAAATGGTGTCGATAAATTAAATGCGTCAGCAGCAAAATTTTTTAATAATAGCACATCACCATGGGACAATGCTACAGAAAATAAAGATATCATTAAATTTGCATTCGAAGCAATTTCAAACGATAATCCTAGTAGATCTCAAGCGCTAGTATTTAGAGCATTTTTAGGAAGCATAACAGACAATCACTCAGCTGAATTAAACTCTTTCAAATATTTGGGTAGAGGAGAAAATTTTAGAACTTATCAAGGATTCGATAGATCAATATCTTTTAGTTTTAAAATATTTTCACAATCATCAGCTGAATTAAAGCCGTTGTATCAAAAATTAAACGATCTAATCAGTCAAGTTTATCCTGATTATAGTCCAACTACCTCAATTATGAGAGCGCCTATAGTTAGATTAACAATAGGCGATTACATATACAGAACCCCAGGATTTTTAGAAAGCGTAAATGTCTCTATAGATGGTCAAGCGACTTGGGAAATAAACGATGTGGCTGCAGAAAATAAACCTCAACTACCACATCTAGTTGAAGTAAGCATATCGTTCAAACCAATTATGGATATTTTACCAAGAAGAAGAACAGAAACTGAAGTGCCAGCATTGATAGCAAATAATAATGTTGTACAAAATGCGACTAATTATACTTCTATTACTCAAAAAATAGAACAACAAAGACAAGAAGATATTAATACTGCTCAAACAAAAATAAACGAAGAGAATAAAGTATACCAAGCTTTATTAGATTTCAATACTCAGCAATTACGAGAGTCGTTAAAAAATCCTCCAATTATACAAGAACCAATAGACTTCGATTACGTTCCTCAAACTGGATAATAAATAAAAAATGCCTTACAGATACCAAAATATAAACGTAATTAAATACAATGCAACAGGTAGTCAATACTATGTAAATAATGTATATCCAGACATCGCTGTGACTGAAAATGATACTTACGTAATAAGCACTCTTGGAGATAGACTAGATCTATTAGCAAACGATTTTTATGGAGACGTTACCTTATGGTGGATCATAGCTTCAGCAAATGCATTACCAGGAGATTCTTTGTATCCACCCGTTGGAATGCAACTAAGAATTCCCAATGACGTTCAATCGGTAATTAATCAATACAAGATAGTAAACTCAAAAAGATAATATGGCAGGTTCTGATAATAAGATATCCAATATAATAGGCACTGCTATCCCTAATTGGTTACTTAAACAATTGCAAACTAGAAGTGCTAAAGGACTCCAACTCCAAAGAGACAATGCAAATTTGGAGTATCTTTCTAACAAAACTGCATGGGTAAGGTTAGTGTCTTCTGTTAATTTAGAGGCACAAGAAGATATACGTTACTTCTCTGATCTTATTGGTTATCCTTTGTCAAATCCTGACTCTTTAGCAAAAGATTTCGTGTTACAAGGAGGAACTTCAGTATACACAAAAATTCAAAACGGCGCAACTTCTTATACGCCAAGACAAGGTTTCAAAGAGACCTACTCTATGTTGGGAGAAAAAGAAGTAAATAAGTACGGATATCGCCCAATGCCAGGTTTAACAAGAGTTAGTATTGAAACTCAAGGTAAATTGGGATCTATAAGAATGGCCACAATAGAATTCAAAGTTTGGGACAAAGATCAGTTGGACGTAATGGACGCTTTGTATTTCAAATTAGGTTTTACAATGTACTTAGAATGGGGTAACACATATTACTATCCAACTACTTTAACTGGAGATGGTGCATTATCTTCTACAGAATTATTTTCTTTAGATCCATTTTCTAATGGACTTGTAAAAGAACAAATTCAATTACACATTGGCGAAAAAAGAAGAGAATCAGAAGGTAACTACGACGGCATGCTGGGCATGGTAGTCAACTTTAGTTTTTCTTACAATCAAGACGGCGGATACGATTGTACTTTGAAAATGGCAGGTTTAGGAACGCTAGCAGAAAGTATTAAGATTAACCACCCTTTAAATCTTCCAGATATATTACAACAACAAGTCAACGACTTAAATAATATCTATAAAAAGATTGAAGCAGTAAAGGAAGCTACCGTAAAAGCAGAGCAGGCTAAAAAAGATAGCGAAATAAAGGCTAAAGAAGACGAGGCTAAAAAGAAATTATTAAATTATGATAGTTTAATTGCTGATTTAGATCCAAAAAATGCGTCTTCTAAAGCAAGCGAAGCATGGGGTGATACTATATCGAATAGCACATTTGCAAAATATGCTGTTTCTCCTAGTGATTTAAAAACCAATTCTACCTCAGCAGAAAGTTACGCTGACTGGAAAAAATATGATTACGCTACTGACGATGCAATCTACTTAAAAAAATACGGACTAGCTTTTAATAAAAACACAATTAATGATGATATAGATAGCATTACTCTAAATTATGATTACATAAAAAATAACGTTTTTTCTAATCAATCGCCTGATCAATTAGTTTCCGATATGGCAAGATTTGGCGATACTTTTTTACAGTATGGCCAATTATATTTTTCTAAGAATAGTTACTACGCATCAGACAAATATAAAACAGGTCTATACCCTCAAACTTTTGAAATTAAAATAGACTTCTCTCAAAATAATGGAGTTAAGTATAACAATGATTCAAAAAGTAACATAGCAAAGCATGTATTTGAATTTTTAACTACTGGAGAAATTAACTACGGCTCTTATAAAATGCTTTTAGACAGCAGTAAAAAAGTGGTTTTAAATACTAGACAGAGTCAATTATTACCTGACGACAGAAAATCACCGGATGGTTGGGTTGGAGGATCATATAAAATAACTCAAATAATTAACGGAGAATCAAGCCCTAGTTATGATAGAGCTAATCGTACTGATATCGGCCTTAGCGGATATTATTTGACTTTACATTACAATCTTACAATACCCACTACTACAAGTAAAGACGGAACTAAAAACGTGGGCGGCACTTTAGTAGATAGCGTAGACAAATCTGATGGTACTACCACTTTACCAGTATACGTTAAAATAACAGATAGCGCTTTAATAGATAAAATATTAGCAAATAGAAAATTAGAAATTACAGCTCAATATTTTGATTATCTTAAAAACATAAACAGTCAAAATACAAATGCAGAAACTACTACGGCAGATTCTAAGCCCGCGCAAGGTTCAGATCCATCTCAAACATCGCCTTCTTCAAATACGCAATCTTCTTTGGAGTGTATTCTAAGAACAATACAAGTGTACTCTCTTGTAGACGCTATTAAAAAAGCTAACAATGCATTGGATATTGGATTGGTTCCACAAAAAGTAGATTTAACGACTAGTTTAGCATCTCAAATTTTTAGCGCAGGAATATTCAAATCGTTTATACAAAACTTAATAGACGATAAAATAGACGCTTCTGTTACCATACAAAGATTTGCGAAGTACGGATTTAACGCTTCTTTATTGGCTGGTAGAGAATCAGTAGACATGTTGCCTCCAGTAAACTATAAAGAATTACTAACATCTTATGTAGTTCCTTATAAAATAAATCAAAATTTACAAGACGGCAGTCAGCTAAATCATCCTGTCTATATACAATTTGGTTTGTTATTAATGATTCTTAATGATACTTGTTTACTTTACGATAAAAAGATTGGCGCTACAGATAACACAAGCACCACACCCATAATGTATTTGGATTTCAATCCAGAAACAAACTTCTGTTTGAGTAATCCAAGTCAATTATCTGTTGACGGATTATCTTTCCTAATTCCATTCGAGGGTCAATTTTCAGATTACGTTAAATTGTTTAATCCCGCTGTATTAAACTCTAGTAACGAAATTTTGGCAACAAAAGAAAATAAAGCGGTAACCAAGCTATTTAATCCAGCTTCTTCTAAAGACATTTTCTTGAATAAAATTCCTAAGTTTAAATTTACAAACAGTGGAGATTCAACAGATGCGCATAGAGGTAAAGTTATGAATGTATTGGTAAGTATTGATTATTTATTTGGTATAATAAAACAGTATCTTTCTCAAGACGCTTCTAATAGTTTATATTTAAAAGCTTTAATAGATCAAATATTAAGCGATATGAATAAAACTTTAGGTAGTTTTAATGCATTTAGATTGTATTACGACGATTCAGCAAACACTTTACAAGTAGTAGACGATCAATTGGTGCCAGGTAAGACTAACGAAACTTTAATTAGTAAAACAGGAACTACAGATTTACCTTTGTATGGCGTCGCATCTATAGCAAAAACTTTAGAATTAAAAACTGATCTATCAACAAGAGTAAATAATCTTTTGGCCATATCTGCAAATGCTGATCAGAAAAAACAAGCTTCAAATTCAGTAGACGCAAGTCCTGTAGGAGCTATAAATAATTTTTATTACGATAGATACATAAATAACCGAACTGGATTAACTGACGAAAAAACTCCTGCAAACAACGATACAGAAAAAGAATCTGCAATAAAATTCAATAGCAACGTAGAACAGTTTTACGGTACAGACAAACCGTCTACCGAAAATGTAAATCACGCTACTAACTATTTTATTCAAAGAATGGCTACTAATAAGAATGAAAGTTTTCCTACTCGCGCAGCAGCAATGATTCCAGTATCTGTTAATTTTTCTACAGACGGAATATCTGGATTTGGAATTACTCAAGGATTCACAATACCACAGCAGCTACTTCCTTACACATATAGCGCAAGAGCTGTAAAAGTTGATAAGAACGGAAAACAGGAACTAGACGCTTTACACAAAGTTGGATTTATAACTACTGGAATAAACCATATTATAGAAAATAATCAATGGACCACTTCTATAAAAGGTAGCATGATCTATTTAAAAAATAGATCTGATTTTAATGGAGAGCTCAATAAGAGTCAAGACAAAGGTGGAGTTGCGGTACCGGGTGCAGGAGACGCAATAGATATCATAGGAGGAACTGGTACTTCTAGTTCTAAAGGATCTAAATCTGCAAGAGGAACTGGAAACGCCACGAATAATGCTACTTCTACATCTGCATATCTTTTTGGAACTAGTAAAAGTTTTGGAGATTCCGTATCTCAAAAAGCGCATGGAGCTAGAGACGCTTCTCAAAAAGGTCAATGGCAAAGTGAAAATGCGTGGGATCTATTTGTACCTGCTTATACTCCAGTATATGCATTATTTGATGGAACTATATCAGGCATAAACTTCTACGAAGTGGTTCCATATATTTGGGGATATAGATTCACATTGAATGGCTCTAAAACAAATTCATGGTATACTCACTTAGATAGCGTTGTAGCCAAAGATGGTCAATCAGTTAAAAAAGGAGATTTATTGGGTTACGTAGGCCGGCCTCCAAGACCAGATTATGCATGGGATACTCACTTACACATTGCTTTAAAAGACGGTGTATTATCTACTTACTTAGATTCAACAGGTAAATTACTATGATAAAATATTATCCATCATTCAAGGTCAAGACGAATTTAAAAACTACCGGAAATGAATACGCTTTAAATGGTATTCCTTACAAAGGAGATTACTATGCTACTTACGATAACAAAGTATACAGCGGAGCAGATCCAATTGTCGGACCAAGCGAAGAGTTAGTACCGATAGCTTCTTACGCAAAAAATTCTACTTACTTAGCAGAACAAATACTATCTCCAGAATTAAAAGATTTATTGGCTAGACAAACTAATCTTACTAAACACACTGGAAAAGAACCACTTTCTTATTTTCCAAAACCTACACAATCTGATTACGATAAAGGTTATATTATAAGATACTTCATTAAAAAGATAAACAGTAAAGGATTCGTTACAGAAATATCTCCTCAAGAATACGATGACTTTGTGAATGGAACTGTTTCTTACGATGTGTCTTTCTATTTGGTGGAAGACATATTTTGGAAGTTAACCGGAAATTTAAACACAAAAAGATATTCCCAGTACGATATACGAGAGGGAATTATAGATACAAACAAAAGATTAATAGAAGCGGCTAATGTTAAGTTCATAGGATTGGTAGAGTTCATAGGTGGTGAGTACGCTAAATTTGCAAGACCCACTTCGTAGATTAATTTAATACAATCGATTGGATTGGTTATATTTAGTTCAAATTAAAAGGTTATGTATTTCATTGTAGAAAGTTTGTCGCAATTCGGCAACCTTGATATTAAAGACGAGTGTTTCGTACAGCTTATACCGGGCAACGATAGAGTTCATCCAAAGTTGACGTATCCAAGTTTGCTGTACTACCACGATGGAGAAAAGGGCTATATATTTCCTTTCAAACATTCAGAAAGCTTTTACTTGGATTTTAAAATGGTTCAAGAGTTTTTAAAGCTACACAAAAAAGTATACCTATTAGACAAGAAGTTTCACTCTTACTTCTTAGATTTACCTAACGCTATAGATCTACACTTCGTTAATCTAGATCAAACCAACGAATTTAACCAGTTCGATTGTGATACCAATTTACACCACGATTTTTACTCACGTTATGGGCAGCTTCCCATCACAAACGAATTAATACCTATATCGAAGCACTACGAAAGGTGCCAATGTTTGTACGATTACGTTAAAGGTTACTTTGGATTAGAAACAGATTTACAGACTCAAGAGGACTTCGTTAGCACATACAAATCAGTCGAGGAGAATCCAATAAAGGTAGACGTTAAGTGCTTGACAGATAAGTACCAGATTCACGATCAGAGCTACTCCATACAATCGGATAAGATGTACTCTTGTTATAATCTTTACAATTTAACTGGAAGACCGACAAATTCTTTCAATGGCATTAACTTTCTTGCCATTCCAAAAGAGAACGACTTTAGAAGCTGCTTTTTACCTTCTAACGATTTTCTTGTAGAGTTTGACTTCGACGCTTATCACTTACGACTTATAGCAAGACTTATAGACTTCGAGTGTCCAAAAGATTCTTTTCACATTTATTTGGGAAAGCAGTATTTCGAAAAGGAAGAGTTGACCGAAGAAGAGTACAAAGAGTCCAAAACCATCACGTTCAGACAGCTTTATGGTGGAGTTGATAAGAAGTACAAGAAAATTCCCTTCTTTGCAAAAATGGAAGAGTTTGCTGAAGAGGTATGGAAGGCCTATAAAAGTCAAAAAGGCTATAAGCTACACACCGGCAGAGTTATAAGACCTGATGTTTCAATGACCAAGTACAAGCTATTTAACTACGTGGTGCAGAACCTAGAGACTAAGGAAAATATTTATAAGATACAGGAGATTCAGAATTACCTTAAAAATACGGCAGCCAAAACAAAACTTATTCTGATCACATACGACTCGTTTCTATTTGATTTCAGCAAAAAGGACGGCAAAAAGACACTAGAGGAGATTAAAACCGTATTGGAAACAGGCGAAATGAAGGTAAAACACAAACATGGAACAAGCTATGCATTCTAAACTAATTACAAATATTTATTAAACAAGGTTATGACAGAAACAAACACAATAGAATTAACACCAGAATCGCTTATGAACAAGCTATTTTGCACATTCGCTAAAAAAGAGTTATTAGACGAAAGGTTGCAAGAAATCAATAAAGAATACAAGATCCTATACAATAAGATATTTGTTTTGTCTTCCCCTGAATCGGATGAGTACATGTGTACATACAACATCGAGATAGAAGGGCCGAATACAAAGATACTTCCCAATACAATCCTTTTGCACAGAAAGAAGGACTCAAACACTCTATATACAATTAACGCACTCAATACTTTGATTAAGAGTCTGAACAACGGCGTCCTGGACAATTCGTTCATGGTGAACTGGCCTGACTACAGAAACTCAATACTATTGACCCAAGGCGAAGAGTTAAGAAAGTTGAATACCGCCATCCACAAGATAGTTGCTGTATAACTTTCACTGAAAAATAAATTTTTTTCTTTCGATTATTTTTAGTATATTAGCTATATAATAAATTATTAAACAACAGTTATGGACATTTCTCAATTAAAGTCTAGGCTCGCTTCCCTACAAAATCCAAGAGGCGGACAGAAAAAGGATTTCAGTTTAACAGTCTGGAAACCTACTGTAGGTAAACACTTAGTTCGTATTGTACCATCCGCGTACGACAAATCGAACCCATTCAAGGAATTATTTTTCCACTACGGCATCAACAACAAGACGATGATTTCTCCGACTTCTTTCGGCGAAAAAGATCCAATCGTTGAATTCGCTCAAGGTTTAAGAAAGAGCGACGATTGGCAGTCAGCTAAGAAGTTCGAACCAAAATTACGCGTATTCGTTCCAGTCATCGTAAGAGGCGAAGAAGAGAAAGGCGTAAGACTATGGGAATTCGGCAAGCAAGTCTACATGGATTTGTTGGCAATCTTAGAAGACGAAGACGTAGGAGATTTTACAGATCCTATTCAAGGTCACGACATTACAGTCGACACAGCAGGTAAAGAAACCACTGGATTAATGTACAACACTAGTACAGTAAGAGTTAGAACAAAAGTTACTGCGTTATCAGAAGATGCAGACAAAGTAAAACTATGGTTAACAACTCAACCAGAGCCTAACACTCTATTTAAGCGTTGGTCTTACGAAGACATGAAATCTGCTTTAGGCGCTCATTTGAACCCTGAAGAAGAGATCAAGCAAAACGCAGACGTAGTAGTTGAAAAAACTGCGCAAGTAGGAGATTTACCTTGGGAATCAAAAGAAGAAGCGCCAAAAGCAGCTTTTACTTTGAACACAAGTAAGACAGAGATCGATAGCAAAATCGATGACCTTTTTAACTTCTAAATTCATATAAGCCCTCACCTAAAAACGAGGGCTTTTTAAACCGCACTAATGGCAAAGGCTAAAGAAGGGTTAAATAGCTCCATATCAAAAGCTATCAAGACAGAATTCAACTTGGACAACTTTAAGAAGTCAAAGAATTTATCTTCTACGTCTATAAAATTCAAAGATCAAACGTGGATTCCTTTATCGAAATCGTTTCAAGACGCATTACAAATTCCTGGTATTCCAAAGGGTCACATTACTTTATTGAGAGGTCACTCCGATACAGGTAAAACAACCGCTTTATTGGAAGCAGCAGTTAACGCTCAAAAAATGGGCATTCTACCTGTCTTCATTATTACCGAGATGAAATGGAGTTGGGAACACGCTAAAGAAATGGGATTGCAATTTGAAGAGGTTGCTGACGAAGACGGCGTAGTATCCGATTACAAAGGCTTTTTCTTGTTCGTTGATAGAGAAAAGATGAATTGTATCGAAGACGTATCAGCATTTATCTTGGATATTTTGGACGAGCAGAAGGCTGGAAACTTGCCTTACGATATCTGTTTCTTTTGGGACTCTGTGGGCTCCGTCCCATGCCGACTATCGATTGAGTCAAACAAGAACAATAACGAGTGGAACGCGGGTGCTATGTCACAACAGTTCGGACAGTTCGTTAATCAGAAGATTGCGTTATCAAGAAAAGAGAGTCAGCCTTATACAAACTCATTCGTTGCAATCAATAAAGTTTGGGTCGCAAAGCCTGAAACTATTATGAGTCAACCAAAGATGAAGAATAAAGGTGGAGACACAATGTTCTTTGACGCTTCTCTTATTATCACTTTCGGAAACGTTACTAATGCAGGTACAAACAAGATCAAAGCTACCAAGAACGGTAAAGAGGTTGAGTTTGCAAAGAGAACAAAAATCTCTTGCGATAAGAATCACGTCACTGGAGTTACTGCTTTGAACAAGGTTATTATGACAGTACACGGATTTATTGACGACGATAAGAAAGCATTGGACAATTACAAGAAACAATATTCTCATCAGTGGCTAAAAACATTGGGTTCAAAAGATTTCGATGTAATTGAAGAGGCTGACGAAGACACTAAAGATTTATTTGATAGTTCAGAACATGAATAAAGATTACCAAAAGATATTCGATTCGCTTGGAAAGGAAGCAGTAGTAGAAGAGACAAAAGAAGATCTAAAGGTAAACGATAGAATTTTAATTATCGATTCACTGAATACTTTCCTAAGAGCGTTTACGGTTATACAGCATTTTAATAAAAGTTTGAATCACGTTGGTGGATTAACAGGTTACCTAAGGTCGCTTGGTTTTGCCATCAACTTGATTCGACCTACCAGAGTGATTCTGGCGTTCGATGGCAAGGGCTCATCAACGAATAAACGTTATATCTATCCAGAGTACAAAGCTAATAGAGGCATACGCAGGGTCACTAACTGGGACGCTTTTGAGAATCAAGAGCAAGAATCAGAAGCAATCACAAATCAGTTAGTTAGATTAATAGATTATTTGAAGTGCTTGCCGGTAGATTTAATTTCAATAGATAAAATAGAAGCTGACGATGTTATCGGTTACATTACTCAACAGATGGACACTGACTTCACAATAATGTCTTCAGACCGAGATTATTTACAGCTCGTATCTGAAAGGATAACTGTATATTCTCCTACGAAAAAAATCTTCTACACTCCTAAAAAAGTCTTAGACCAATACGGAGTTAGCAGCGAAAACTTTTTGAATTATAAAGTTTTAACCGGAGATTCTGGAGATAACGTTCCTGGAATTAAAGGCATCGGACCAAAGACGATAACAAAACTTTATCCAGAATTATCTAGCTACAATAAAATGACTTTAACAGAAGTTATACAAAAAGCAAAAGACGGAGACGGAAAAGCATTCATGAGTATTAGAAATTTCGAGCATCAGTTAAAGATAAACGAAAAGTTAATGGATCTAACAAATCCCAACATACCAGAAGATTCCATTGTAGAAATACAAGAAATGTTGGCGAGTCCTAACAAGACTTATAGATCAAAGGAATTTATGGAAATTTATCACGAAGACGACCTAGGAAATTCGATAGCAAATCTCCAGTCGTGGTTACACAATCATTTTCACCAGTTATCAAAATATAAATAAGTTATGGCAGTTTTAAATCAGTTACAACAGTACGGAGTAGGTTTTCAAATTAAGGTTTTATCTAGCTTATTAAAAGATAAAGAATTCTTACAAAACATAAACGACATTTTGGACGTAGAGATGTTCGATAATCCAGCGCACAAGTGGATTGTACAAGAGATATTAAGGTACTATTACAAGTATCACACAACGCCTTCTATGGAATCTTTACAGGTCGAAGTTAAGAAGATCGACAACGACGTGTTAAAGGTGAGCGTAGTAGAACAACTAAAGGATTCATTAAAAGCTACAGACGAAGATAGAGAATACGTAGAGAGCGAATTTTCTAACTTCTGTAAGAATCAGCAGATGAAGAACGCGATTATGAATTCTGTTAGTCTTTTGGAAAAGGGCGAATTTGATCAGATTAGATCAATGATCGATACAGCGTTAAAAGCAGGACAAGACAAAAGAATAGGACACGAATACGAGAAGGACATGGAAACTCGTTATAGAATGGAACAGCGTTCTCCCATTGCAACTCCATGGGCAAATCTAAACGAATTGCTTATGGGAGGTTTGGGTGTAGGAGATCTAGGAATTATATTTGGAAATCCAGGCGGTGGTAAATCTTGGTTGTTGGTAAACCTAGGCGCCATAGCAGTGCAAATGGGTTTTACGGTAAACCATTACACATTGGAATTATCCGAAGACTACATTGGTAAAAGATACGATGCGCTGTTTACTGGCATAGACGTTCAACAGATTCACTTGAACAGAGACAAAGTTCAACAAGAAATTGACAAGCTAAAAGGCAAGTTGATTATCAAAGAATTTCCAATGGGTAAAACTACTCCTAACACTATAGAGAATCACATTCAAAAGTGTAGAGATTTAGGGCATCCTCCAGATTTAGTCATTATAGATTACGTTGACCTGTTAAAGAGCAAAACAAGATCTATAGACCCAAAGGACGCGATAGACGATGTATACACTGCGGTCAAAGGTATGGCAAGAGAAATCAAAGTACCAGTTTGGACAGTATCCCAAGTAAATAGAATGGGAGCAAAAGACGATGTAATTGAGGGTGACAAGGCCGCAGGATCTTACAATAAAATGATGATTGCTGACTTTGCGATGTCGTTATCAAGAAAGAGACAGGACAAGGTAAATGGCACCGGAAGAATGCACGTAATGAAAAATAGGTACGGTGCAGACGGCATGACCTACGCCGCAAAGGTCAACACAAATTGCGGCAGAATAGAAATTAGTAAGGACGAGATGGACGAGGACAATTTGACATTCGACACCGGCAAGCCAAACGGTAATGGAAATAGTGGCAGTTTTAGCGCCGACGAGAAAAACTATTTGTCCAAAAAATTCTTTGAGATGAATCTTTAGATTTATCGTAAAAAGGCTATATTTATTAGTACAAAACGCATTCTATGAACTTTTTGATCAGCTTATTTAAAAAATCACCAAAGGGCGATAACTTTCGCGCTAACGCAACTCCTTCAAAGTATAATGATTCAATTGCACAATTGAATTCAACAGGAGACCAACAGTACGATAAACTTACTACTGATAAAATCAGAAAAATTGGTAAGATTCAAAGTCAGCCTGCTGATCAAACTCAAGGTAACACAACAGTACCTGGAACTAGATAGTTTAGTCTTTTTACATTCTCACTAATTTATTAAAGGTTTCGAACCATAATAGGGGTATACAGCTACGCTCACGGGCTGGGCTATTTAAAAAAATAATAAAAAAACAAAATAAATGGACATTACGCAGGAGATTCTATCTGACATTACGGTGTATAACAAGTACGCCAAGTATTTACCCGAGTTACAGAGAAGAGAAACGTGGAACGAGATAGTAACAAGAAACAAACAAATGCATCAGAAGAAGTTTCCGTTATTGTCTAAAGAAATTGAAGAAGCTTATAAACTAGTATATGATAAAAAAATTCTTCCTTCGATGCGTTCGATGCAGTTTGCAGGTAAGCCCATTGAAATTAATAATGCTCGTATATTTAACTGCTCTTTTGCTCCTGTTAACGATTGGAGGGTGTTCAGTGAAGTAATGTTCCTTTTGTTAGGTGGTTGCGGTGTTGGATACTCTGTGCAAAAGCATCACATTGACGAGTTACCAGAAATTACAAAGCCAACAAAAGAGAAGCGATTCTTAGTTGGAGATTCTATAGAAGGTTGGGCAGACGCAGTAAAGATTTTAATGAAGTCTTACTTAGTTGGTGGACCAAGACCTAAATTCGATTTTAGAGACGTTAGACCAAAAGGCGCAATGTTAATTACTGCAGGCGGTAAAGCGCCAGGACCAGAGCCATTAAAAGAGTGTTTGTTCCAAATTCAAAAGATTTTGGATCGTAAAGAAAGCGGAGACAGATTATCTCCATTAGAGTGTCACGATATGATCTGCTATATTGCAGACGCAGTATTATCAGGTGGTATTCGTAGAGCTGCTTTAATTAGCTTATTCAGTTTCGACGACGAAGACATGTTAACTTCTAAATTCGGTTCTTGGTGGGAAGCAAATCCACAACGCGGTAGAGCAAACAACTCTGCGGTCTTATTAAGAGACAGAATTCAAAAAGAGGAATTCTTTGATCTGTTCAAGAAAATTGAATTATCAAAAGCTGGAGAACCTGGATTTTTCTTAACAAACGATAAAGATTGGGGAACTAATCCATGTGCTGAGATTGCGTTGAGATCTTTTCAATTCTGTAATTTGTGCGAAGTGAATGTGTCTAACTTGGAATCACAAGAAGACTACAACGAAAGAGTTAAGCAAGCCGCATTCATCGGAACGCTACAAGCCTCTTACACCGACTTCCATTATTTAAGAGATATTTGGAAGAGAACAACAGAGAAAGATGCGTTGATCGGAATCGGTATGACAGGTATTGCTTCAGGCGCAGTTCTTAAATTAAACATGAAAGAAGCGGCCTTAATAGTAAAAGAAGAAAACGAAAGAGTAGCAAAACTAATCGGAATAAATAAATCTGCAAGATGTACAACAGTTAAACCGTCAGGCACAACTTCAATGGTATTGGGAACCTCTTCAGGAGTACACGCATGGCACGATAAATTCTATTACAGAAGAATGAGATTGGGAAAGAACGAATCTTTATACACTCACTTGGCGCTTCATCATCCAGAGCTAATAGAAGACGAGTACTTTAAACCACAAACTCAAGCGATAGTAACCATTCCTCAAAAGGCACCAGAAGGAGCAATTACTAGAGACGAAAAAGCATTAGATCTTTTACACAGACTAGAAAAGATACACAAAGAGTGGATCAAGCCTGGTCACAGAGGCGGTAGAAATACGCACAACGTTTCAGTAACAATTAGTTTAAGAGACGAAGAGTGGCCAGAGGTAACCGAGTGGGCATGGAACAACAGAAATAACTACACAGCGTTATCATGTTTGCCTTACGATAATGGTAGTTACGTTCAAGCGCCTTTCGAAACAATCACAGAAGAGCAATTCAACGATATAATTAAAAATCTTCACGAAATCGATCTTACTAAAGTCGTAGAGTTGAACGACAATACGGATCAAAAAGGAGAACTAGCTTGTGCAGGCGGAGCATGCGAAATCGTATAAAGACGGAATGGTAGAAAATATTCACTACTACGTAGAAGGAGAAAGAGTCGTTTTTACGGCTCTTTTCCATTTGCAGAGAGGTCAGTGCTGTGGTAACTACTGCAGACATTGTCCTTACGATCCAAAGCACACGATGGGTACCAAGAAAATAAAAGATAAAGATTCCGAATAATTTATTAAATTAGTTAAAAATACAAGATGATTATTGAAGTCACTGAGGATAGGGTTTATGTGTTAATTATAGTAGTACTATCAGTTATGCAAATTTTACAGTGGAGAAAGATCCACGCATTGAAATATGTATTAGAAGAAGTCTTCGATCAAATAAGAGTGCTGGCAATGGCGACTGGCGCTAAGATAGAAGAAGTCGAAAGAAAAGTAGACAGAAATGAAAATAGAAAATAAAAGTAGTGGATTAGGCGATACTATAGCGAAATTTACCCATTTTGTTGGACTCGACAAATTGGCTGAACGTATTGCAAACGCTTTAGGTTACGAAGATTGCGGATGCACAAGAAGACAAAGCACGCTAAATAAGCTTTTTCCCTACAAGAAAATAAAAAAGTAGTTATGAAATTAGACAAGTTTCAAAAACTCAAGGTTAGATTAGAAGTACTTAAGCTTGAGAAGAATTTTTTTGCGTTAGACAGAGTGTTGTATTACTTCTCTTTCTTGGGCAATATTTTTTTGGTGTACTTCGGTTACTTCTTTATTAAGAATATCGTAGACACATTACCTCACATGTTTCCGTATCAAACAGAATTCCTTTCGGTATTCATTGGATTGTTTTTGGCTGGATACGAATTAACCAAAAGATTTGCAATAGAACAGCTAAGCGTATATTTTATCCAGATTAGAAAGTTTTTTACTTGGAACGGAATAGTCGGATCTTTGTGTGTAGCTTTCCTAATAGCAGGATCTTTTTACCTCTCTTTAAACGGAGCTCACAGATTGGTCGACTCTTCCGCTACGATAGAAACAGCCATAGACAATAATATTCAAATCAAGTCGGATTCAATCTCAAAGTACTACGACAAAGAAATCACATACTACAGATCACAACCAGGCCGATCTAAAGCCGATAGAAAATATAGAGATTCAATAGTCGCAGCACTACAAGTTAATAAAGACACAAAGGTCAAAGAAGCCGAAAATAAAACTGTGGGCAGATCAGAAACAGTTTTAGCAAAGAACAAAGAAAACGATACTGCATTCGTATTCATGACATTTTTCTTGGAGTTTATCATCGCTCTTGGTGTGGCATTTAACGCTGTATATACATTAGGATCGTACGACGAGACCAAAAAGCTCCTGTCAACGCCCAAGTACAAACAGGCAGAGCTTAATCTTACGCTTTTAAAACTATACTACCAAAACGGAAAGAAGCGACCTGGAGATCCGGTGCTGTCTTTTAATAAGATGCTATCGTTGGTAAAGAACCAAAAAGTTAATTGTATCCAAAGCGAAGTAAGAAACTTCGTGGTATACTGCACCGAATTGGACATTATCAAAGAGGTACGCGCAAGACGAAAAGAGTACCAAGTAGATTACGCTACGGCCAAGTCGTTGATAGAGAACGAGTTAGTACTTTAATCTTACATTTTTCTAGATTCCCTAAATAGTGTATATTTGAATATGCAAGAAAAAAGTTATGTATTAGTCGACACTTTCGACAAACTAAAAGACATGGTCAATCATGTCAAAGACAAAGAGATTATTGCTTTCGATACCGAGACCAACTCTTTGAACACAAGACAAGGAACTATAATAGGTTTCTCAGTATCAGCAGAAATCGGTGAAGGTTATTATATGCCCACAGCGGTTTACGATAAAGCAAGCGATTCTCTAGTAAACGCTACCATAGACGGTAAAGACTGTCAAGATCTAGCAAAACAATTCATATCAAAATTAATCGGTAAAAAGTTGATCATGCACAATGCATCGTTTGACTGTCGATTCGTTAAGAATTTTTACGGTGTAGATTTATTACCAAGTCTTTACGTAGATACCATTCTATTGGTACACACGGTAAACGAAGAAGGCGCAGGATTTGCTTTCGCTAGTCCATTCGGTCTAAAAAGTATCGCACAATCCATCCAAAAAGAATTAGGTCTTGATGTTACCAAAGAAGCAAACGAAGAACAAATCGAGTTAAAGACGTCAATCAAAGAGAACGGCGGATCTATAACTAGAGAAAACTACGAAATATACAAAGCTGACATAAACATTCTAGCAAAGTACGCCGCAGCAGATACCGACTTAACGTTGAGAGTGTATCACCACTTTATTAAAGAGCTTTACGCACAAGGTCTTGAAACCTTCTTTTTTGAAGACGAAGTTATGCCATTGTACAGAGAGGTCACAATTCCAATGGAAGAGGTCGGTGTTAAGCTTGACGTAGAGACAATGAAAAAAGCAGATCTTGATATTACCGAAGAGATGAACAAGAGATCAAAAGCAGTAGTAACAGAATTGCTTTCAGATAGCAGAGTCAAGCATTGGATTTTAGACAAAGCAAAAGAGGCTTACCCAGCAAATAGTAAAGGCGTATTCGCTCAGAAAGTTGTAGAAGAGTGTGGATTAGAATTACCGAAATCAGAAAAGACTGGCAAATACAACATTACAAAATCAGAAGTAGCAAGATTACCAGAGTCGGCAGCAAAACAATTCTTATTAAACGGTGCAGATGTATTGGACGAAGACTTCTCTAACAAGATCAGTATGAAAATGTGGAGAGAAGCAAACGACGGTAACTTCTTTAACATTCAATCAAAAGATCAATTAGGCGAAATAGCTTTCAGCGTTCTTGGATTCAAACCGTTGTCCAGTACCAAAAAAGGTAAAGCGCAGTTCGACGAAGATATGTTACAAGTCATTTCAGAAACATACGAGTGGGCAAAGAATCTAAGAATATACAACAAGCTACTAAAGATCAAATCAACTTACATAGATCGATTCCTAAATGCTAGCGAGAATGAGATCTACTATTTCTACTACAAACAACACGGTACTGTATCAGGTCGTTACGGATCAGATGCTCAACAGTTACCAAGACCTAAAGAAGAAGGCGATGACGATGCAGTAATTATCGAATACACAAACTTGGTAAGAGCATTCTTTATTCCAAAACAGGGCAATATATTTGTAGACTGCGATTACGAATCATTGGAGCCACACGTATTCGCTCACGTTTCTGGTGACGAAGGTCTTAAGGACATCTTTAGAAATAACTGGGATTTTTATTCCACTATTGCTATCAAAACAGAAGGTCTTAATCAATACTCAGGAGACAAGAAAGCAGATAACTTTTTAAGAAAGCATGCGCCAAAGAAAAGAAACACCGCTAAAGCCTATGCATTAGGTATTCCTTACGGTATGGGTGCTTACGCTTTGGGTAAAAATATTGGAGTGTCTACCAAAGAAGCGGATAAATTAGTTAAAGGTTACTTAAGTGGATTTCCCGAACTAGACAAGTGGATGAAGCGATCTGAGAACGAAGCTAAAACATTGGGATACGTTAAAACACAAGTTGGTCGAGTAAGACACTTGCCAAAGGTGAAAGCAATATACGAGACCATTGGTGACGGCATGTTGGATTGGAACTTTAAAAGAAAGATGGAGTTCGAATTTGGTAAGGACAACGTTAAGAACTTGAGCAGAGACTTTGTAAACGGTCTAAACAACGCCAAAAACGTACAGATACAGGGACTGTCTGCATCTATCGTAAACAGAGCTGCAATGGAAATCAATAGAGAATTTAAGAAGAGAGGAATAGCTGGCTGGGTGTGCGCACAAATACATGACCAGATCGTATGCGAAGTACCTAAAGAAAACGCAGAAGAAGCTGCTAAGATTGTACAAGATAAAATGGAAAATACTACAAAATTAAGTATTGCATTAAAAGCGCCACCCATGATTGCACACAACCTAAGAGACGGTCACTAATATTTATTTATATAAAAACACAATATGGCATACTCAGATAAGGTAATAGACCACTACGAAAACCCAAAGAACGTAGGCACTTTAGACAAGTCGAAAAAGAACGTGGGTACAGGATTGGTTGGAGCACCAGAGTGTGGTGACGTTATGAGACTTCAGATAGAAGTTATCGACGACATTATTGTTGACGCTAAATTTAAAACATTTGGTTGCGGTTCTGCTATCGCTTCCTCTTCTGTAGCTACAGAGTGGTTGAAGGGCAAGACATTAGACGAAGCAGTAACGATAGACAACATGGATTTGGTAGAAGAGCTAAACCTTCCGCCTGTTAAAATTCACTGTTCAGTATTAGCTGAAGACGCTATCAAATCTGCGATAAACGATTATAGACAAAAACAAGGGCTAGAACAACTAGTCTTTGAAGAATCACACATATAAAAAATAGATTATGAGTTTTATTATCGGAAAAGCATGCGTTGATTGTATGGATACAGCATGCGCAAGTGCATGTCCAGTTGATTGTATACACGGACCAATAGACATCGAAGGATCTGGATCGGAAGTAGAAAAGCAGGGTAGAGAGGCATTCCCAGGAGGCCAACTCTACATTAATCCAGATACGTGCATCAATTGCGGGGCTTGCGTACCAGAATGTCCAGTTAGTGCTATTTACGAAGACGAAGATCTTGCCATAAAAGCAGGAGACGAAGAATCAGTTCATAAAAACTACGGATTCTTTGGATTAAAATATGCCTAATGGTAACTGTATCAGAAACAGCTGCAAAGAAATTAAATTCGCTAATTGAGGAAAGCGGATTCAAAACTCCATTCGTTAGAGTGGCAGTTAAAGGAGGTGGATGTAGTGGATTGTCTTACGACCTTTCATTTGATACAGAACAACAACCATCGGATACTTTAGCAGAAGATAAGGGCGTACAGATACTAATAGATATGAAATCTTTGCTATATCTGTATGGTACCGAACTGGATTTTTCTGATGGATTAAACGGCAAAGGGTTTCAGTTTATAAACCCAAATGCAAGTAGAACTTGTGGATGTGGTGAAAGTTTCGCACTTTAAACTTAAGTTTTATTATCATTTAAAAATGATATATATTTATAGAAAATAAGGACCGGTAGGCCTTTAGTTACGAATGTTAAATTTAATAATTAACCCAAAACACACAGGAGGTGTAAAATGACACAATTAACCCATTGGGGCGTCGATCCCTTTGATCTTCTATGGAAGAATCTATTCGACCAAAATTCTAATTTCTCTACAATCGCAGAGAAAATCTCTTATCCACTAGACATTTACGAGAAACAAGATAGTATCGTATTCGAACTTGCAGCAGTAGGTTTGGATTACGAAGATATCGATATCGAAGTGCAAGGTGATGTTCTTCGCATCAAGTACGCAAAAGCAAAAGAAGACGAACCTATAACAAATTTTATCCACAAAGGAATAGCACGAAGATCTTTTGATTTGGCTTGGAAAATTGCTTCCAAGTTCGATCTAACTTCTTTGGAAGCCACCATAGATAAAGGACTATTAAAAATAGAAATTCCATTATCCGATGAAAGTTTACCAAAGAAAATTCAAATCAAACCAAGGACGTTATTTCAAGTTAACGCCTAAATAAAATAAAGAGGCCTACCGCCCTTAGTTATGTTTAGCATCTGTAAAAATTACATCAAAGTCAACGACTCGCTTTTCCAAGTGGTAAAGCAAATGCCTGAGGACCGGATCGATAATCCTGAAACTGAGGTAGAAACTATTAAAAAATGGTTAGGTGCTGACACCGCATTTAAAAAAGATGGAATGTTATATTTTTGTATTAAAATTGAAGACCTAGAAATAATAAATTAAAAAATGAGTAAAATTAAACCACTCAACGGTTTTATCGTATTGAAACCAGTTGAAGAACAAGAACAGACCTACGGAAACATTGTAATTCCAGACTTAGGTAAAGAGCGTCCTGAAATGGGCGAAGTAGTAGCAGTTAGCGAAACTTACAATTGGCACACAGATTCAAACATTAAATCAACACTTAATGTTGGAGACAAAGTTCTAATTCCAAAAATGGGATCAATGAAGATCACAATGGAAGGAGAAGATTATTTCATCGCAAAAGATACTGAAATCTTAGCAGTTATAACAGAATAATATGAGTACAACAAAAAACATAAACGGAACAGAACTTAAAGAGAAGTTACTTTCCGGTATAGAAAAACTAAACCAAGCGGTGTCATCAACATTGGGACCCGGCGGTAGAACTGTTTTGATTAGAGAACAAAACGGGGAAGTTAAAGTAACTAAAGACGGCGTAACTGTCGCAAAAGCTTTTCATAAGCTAGAAGACGACATCGAAGATTTAGGAGCTCAGTTAGTAAAGCAAGTTAGTATTAAGTCGGCTATCGAAGCTGGTGACGGTACAACTACTTCCACTTTATTGGCAACAGAAATGGTAAGAGAAGGTTTAAAAGAAATTCGTCAAGGTTCTAACGCAGTAGAGATTAAAAATGCAATCGATAAAACAGTTAAACAGGTTATCGAATATATTAAGACAATCGCTATTGATATCGAATCAGAAGAACAAATTAAACAAGTCGCTACAATTTCAGGCAACAACGATCCAGAAATTGGTAACTTGATTGCTTCTGCAGTAGAGAAAGTTGGTCGCGAAGGAGTTATTACAATCGAAGAATCTAAATCAGGTGAAACCAGTTTAGAGGTTGTTGAAGGTATGCAATTCGATCGCGGATACAAATCTCCTTACTTCGTAACTAACAATACGAGTATGCAAGCTGTATTGGAAGATCCTTACATCTTCTTATTTGATGGTAGAATTTCAACAGCCCAAGAGTTATTGCAAGTATTAGCGAAAGTAAATTCTGAGAATAAACCGTTGTTAATTGTTGCAGAAGATATCGGAGACGAAGCATTAGCTACTTTGATTGTAAATAAAATGAGAGGCATCGTTCAAGTTTGCGCAGTTAAAGCACCAGATTTTGGCGAAAGAAAAACTTTGATCTTAGAAGATATTGCGATCTTAACAGGCGCAGAATTGCTATCTAAAGACAAAGGTCACAAATTAGATAAATTAACTACTCAACAAGTTTCTCAAGTATTGGGTAAAGCTAGATTAGTAACAGTATCTAAAGATGAAACCACCATTATTGACGGTAAAGGCGAAGAAGTTAAGTTACAAGCAAGAGCGGAAGAGATTAAAGATCAAATAGATAAATCTACTTCATTCTATGAGAAAGAGAAATTACAAGAGAGATTAGGTAAACTAGTCGGAGGTGTTGCAATCATTAGCGTAGGCGGTAATTCTGATATTGAAATTAAAGAAAAGAAAGATAGAGTAGAAGACGCTTTATATGCAACTAAAGCAGCGTTAGCTGATGGTATAGTAGCAGGCGGAGGTTCAGCTTTATTCCAAGCGTCTATTCAACATCATCCAGAAGAGACTATCCACGATGCTATTGCTTATGGAATTGTTCAGAAAGCGATTCAAAGTCCATTCAAGAAGATCTTAGAAAATGCAGGAATTCAAGATTGGTACACTAAAATTCCTAACGAAGGTGAAGTGTACGATGCCAAGAATCACAAGATTGTTAATGCTTTAGACGCAGGTATTATTGATCCAGCCAAAGTCGTTATCACAGCGCTTAGAAACGCAGCTTCTGTAGCAGGAACTATTCTAACCACAGAATCAGTTGTATTCGAAAAGAAAGACAAAGAAGAAAAAACTCAAGACCCAATGATGGGTATGGGTATGGGAATGTAATAAATTAAAAATATAGTTATGAAAATTGGATTAGTATCAATGATGGGAAATGTAGGTTCAACGTTTAACTCACAGGGTGGAGCGTACGGACTTATACAATCAAAAATGTTGAAAGACGAAAATGCTAACGATACTGTAGACGTAAATCCTCCACCATCAACGTGGGGGACTTACGATCTGCTTTATATTTGCGAAGGAGTTAATTTCGTAGCGGGATCTTTTAACGTTCCTGGTGGACCTCAACCACTTCACACAGAAAAAATGAAAGCTATTGCCGAATTTAAAGGCGAGCTAAGATATTCAAACAGTATATTCGACTTCAATAAGTTCAACCAAAGATTAAAAGTAGAAGGCACATTTCCAGAAACAAATACAATATCTTGGTACAACACTTTTTTAGCTCACGGTTTAGTAAGTAGAAAAGGCGTTGTTGGAGATTCTCACGCTTTATCAGTGTGGAAACCTGGACACTCTTTGGATTTTACTGCTGGTAGAACTTTACACGGATTCCTAAAAAGAGAAACGGTAGAAGAGATCAATAGCAGATTCGACGAAGTTATATTATACTTCGGTAATATAGATTTACGTTTTCATTTAATGAGACAAGATAATCCACAACAAGCTACAGCAGATCTATTTAACAGATACGTAGAATTTGCGAAACAATTAAAGAAAGCAACATTAGTTGAACTATTACCAGTAGAACACGAATCAAGAAAAATTCCTGGAACTGGTTTGTACAAGAAGCAACCATTCTTTGGTACAAGAGCTGAAAGAATGCAAGTAAGAGAAATTGCAAACGAAATTATTAACAATTCAGGATTAGAAGTAATTCAGTGGCCATCAGAGTGGATCGATGAAGACGGCACTAAAATGCTAGATATATTAGAAATGAAGCAGTCCGTGCATTTGAAACCAAAGCAGTATCCTTACTTATCAGATATATTAAAATAATTATTAAAAACAAAAACATGAAAAAAATGTCAATCATAGTAGTCAGTCTACTAACGGTATTATTTAGCTGTAACACACAAAATGAAGCAGATCAAGAAATTAAATTAGATAAAGCCGCAGCTCTTCACCAAGGCGCTTTCGCATTTTGCGGTGCATCAGCAGCAGTTCCAACTGGAAAAAAGATTATAGTTCAAGGCGTAGAGTATAACGAAGGTTGTGCTGTATGTCCAGTATTAACAGGACCGTCTCTTTCAAATTTATTAATGGAAGGCGTTAGCGGAACTTACGGAAAATTCAACGTAGGCCAAAACCCACAAACTCCAGACGGAACTGACAAAACAGTATGGTCTTTCTTTTGGTATTACGATTCAGCAACTTCAGTACCTCAATTCGATCCATCGACTAAAGAGTGGCAATTATTACCACCAGTAAATCGTTCGTTTGTTGTAAACTTAGATTCTCCAAGCACAAGCGAAAGTAATATGTTTGCTATGCCAGGTATTATCTTTGATACAACCGCTTCAGGTATTGTATTAGCAAAAGTATACGGACCACTTAACGAAGCAGCAGTTCCATTACGTATAGCAGTTCCAGTTAAATCAGGAATGACATCTATAACTGCGGCTAAAGAAGGATCTCCTTACCCTGTAGGAACACCAATTCCTATTAGCAACTTAAGTAAGGAACTTCAGAAGAAAGAAAAAAATAAATAAAAAAAAGTTATGCAATATGAAGTAACAGAAGATAGGTCCAACAAAGACATCCCAGCCGGGATGACAGTTGAACAAGCGAAACAATATTATTTAGACATGTACGGTACTGATTTTGTATCGAAAATGCCTAAAGTAGTTGTTGAGCCATTCGAAGATAAATTTATTATCAGATGCGATCTATCTTTAGCAGGATTCAAAGCATTTGCCGCAGAGAAGGTAATTGCTGAGTGTCCTAAAGATACTTTCGTTTACGTAGCTCCAAGAGTCGGTCACGCTCCAGAAGCAATCGCTAATTTAGCACAGCTGTACGGTAAGAAATCGGTGTTCTTTGCACCAGCTTCTAAAGAGGTATCAAAACACCAAGCAGTCGTAAAAGCGTATGGAGCTGACTTAAGATTCGTTAAAACTCCTGCGATGCCAACTATTAACATTTATGCAAAGAAGTGGGCAGAGAAGTACGGAGCGCAGTACCTAACTTTCGGATTATCAGGTATGCCAGGCGTAACAGCAGGAATTGTCAATTTTGCAAATAGTTTACCTGAGCCACCAGAATTTTGGTGCGCAGTATCAACAGGCACTATGACTAGAGGTTTACAAATCGGTTGGCCAAACGCTGCAGCTTACGGTATTGCTGTTGCGAGAAATTTAAAGAAAGGTGAAATCGGTAGAGCAATTATAGAAAGCGCAACTATACCATTTTTAAAACCAGTAAGACCAGATCAATTACCTCCATTTCCTACCACGGCTACTTACGATGCAAAAGCGTTCGAAGCATTTAAAACAAAGGGAAAACCAGGTGCTTATTTTATAAACGTTGGTGCCGATGCTCAAATAGAAAAAAGAGTGGTGGATATCGATATGAAAGCCATTGATTCCCAAAGAGTTTGGGGAGATATGAGAGACTTAGAACGTGGATTTTAATATCTCAAATAGATCAATTATATTTACTACATGAATATACTATTAAAAGCAAACGAAATCGTATTCGAAAGAAACGAAGAAAAAGAGCGACTTTACGGTCCTTTCCAAGAAGGCATGCAAGAAGCTGCCAAGATTGCGTCTCTATTATCGAGAAAGGAAATCACTACAGTTGACATGTACAATTGTATGATGGCCCTAAAGTTATCAAGAGCATCTTATAATTACAAAGAAGACAATTATTTAGATTTAGTTGCATATATTGCATCACTAAATGACTTTCAAAACAATGTACAGAATGAACATTCAAAAGACAAGAAACGTAAAAACACCAAGTAGAGGAACTAACCTTTCAGCGGGTTTAGACTTCTACGTACCAGAAGATTTTCAAGAAACTACTATCCACACCGGAGAAGCAGTTTTAATTCCTTCAGGTATCAGAGCTCACGTTCCATCAGGTTATGCACTAATCGCATTTAACAAATCAGGAGTTGCGACAAAACAAAATTTATCAGTTGGAGCTTGCGTAGTTGACGAAGACTACGAAGGAGAAATTCATCTGCATTTAATCAACGTAGGAAGATCTCATACAACTATTAAACCAGGACAAAAGTTAACTCAGTTCGTTTTGATTCCTGTAAGTTATATGGACGTACACGTATTAGAAGAGTTACCAGACAGAAACACAGAGCGAGGAGCTGGTGGATTCGGATCAACAGGTTTATAAAACAAAAAAATATAGTTATGTATAAATGGGAATTTCAATTCAATAAAGGATCAAAAAAAATGAGAAGGGATATTTTGCCTTTCTTTATAATTAGGTTTTTTAAAAATAAAAATCTTGATATATTTCCAAAAGGCGTATACCACTATGCATTTTATTTTGGATGGTGGAGGTGGTTTTTTTCTTTAGATATGACAAAAACGCTAAATAAGTAATGTGAACAAACAAAAGAAGTTAGATAAGACATTTATCAACATCGCAAAAGAAGTCGGAACTTTATCGCACTGCACCAGATCAAAAGTAGGTGCAGTGTTGGTGAAGGACGGTAACGTAATAAGTTTTGGGTATAATGGCACACCGGCTGGAATGGACAATGGTTGCGAAGAAAATAATGTTACCAAAGAAGAAGTTATCCATGCGGAAATGAATGCCATATTGAAAGCAGCCAAAAGCGGTAACGCAGTAGACGGTAGCACCCTATACTTAAGTTTATCCCCGTGTCAAAATTGTTGTAAATTGATTATCCAATCAGGTATTAAACGTGTAGTGTATTTAGAAGGCTACAGAGATTTAAAACCAATTGAATTTTTATCAAAGTTTATAGAAGTAGAAAAATATGATATATAAAAACGCCACAGACGCATTCGAATTACTATTTAGCGACATTAACGCCAACGGAGAATCATTCGCTGGTACTAAAGCTAAGTTCAACGTTTCATTTACACTACAAGATGTAAGTAACAAAACTGTTACCACACCTCAACGTAAGTTCAACGAAGACTATGCTGAGTACGAATGGAATTGGTATCTTAAAGGAGATCGTGATGCTAGCGAAATAGGTGAACGTGCTAAGATATGGAAACAGATGATGGTAGAAGGCACAACAGAAGTTAACTCTAACTACGGTTACTTTTGGAACAAGAACTATCAACTATCAAGAGTAATACAAGAACTCAAAACTAATAAAGAAACAAGACGAGCAATTGTTGTACATTACGATATAAACGAATTGGATAGATATAAATACGATACGCCTTGTAACGATGTACTTAACTTCTATATAAAAGACGATAAGCTACATTTAACAGTATTCGCAAGATCTATCGATTTAGTTTTCGGTTTCTGTAACGATCAGTACACATTTGCCAAGCTTATGGAGATGGTAGCGTTTCAGTTAGATATTTCAGTAGGAGAAATGCATTGGATGGTAACTAACTTACACATCTATCCAAGACATTATGACATGTTAAAATAAAAGTTATGATAGCAACAAAATTAGCACGAGAGTTTTTAGAAGAGCAACTATCTAAGTTGATTCCAAAAAGATACAGTCAGTTTGTGTGGTGGAGACGTTACGAATCTAGACAGACTTTACCAGAAAGATCTCCGCTATACGATAAAATAGTTAACGGTGACTACGAACACTCTGATTATTACTATCAAGCAGAAATGGAAAACTATCTTCTACAAGACAGAATCAAAGACATAAGATTCTACGAAGATCAATTAGAGCACAGAAGTTTATTCGGATCCAGATGGAAAAGACTGATGGACGATTATGCTAAAGACGAGAAAGAAATCTTAAGAAAGATGAAGCGGGATTTTAAAGGCACTTTCGGTATATCTGGTGATGAATTAGAGCTGATTATGGAAGACTTTGACGGTACTACTTTAGAATTATACACTCACGTAAAGCAGCTGACCAGAGAGCGCAGAATGAAAAACTTATCATTAATATGAGCATACAATACACAATATATAGAGCAAAAGAAGTGCTTACAAGAGGCATACCAACCTTTTTTAAGAACATTTGGAAATTTAGAAAAGAGTTGTACAGTCACGATTGGTGGGATTACACTTTTACTTTAAAAATGCTTTATCGCTCTTTGGTTATTATGGAAGAGGGCATGAGTAAGAAAGGCATGGAAGTAGCAGAGACTAGAAATGTAAAAGTAAAACAAATACGTAGAGCAATAGAATTAATTAAACACAAATTGGACGATGATTACTTAGAAAGAGTTGAAGCTGAGTTGGGACCAGTAAACTATACAAATTTTTTAGACGAAAAAAACTGGAAAAAATTAGAAGGTGGAAATTACGAATTGATAGACAACGATACACCAGAAGAAAAGAAACATGGTAGAAAAGTATTTAAGCAAGCACATCAGTTAGAAGCGAAGGAGTGGAAAGAATTGTGGACCATTATTAAAGGAAACAAATTTACCACTTGGGAAAAGTTCGATGGAACTGATCTTCGCAATTGGTGGGATTAAAATAAAAAATATGAAACAGTACATCAAACCATTTTTAACAACATTTAGTGTTGCGTTATTTTTATACACAATGTATACTCAGAACGAAAAAATTACAGAGCTAAAAACTGTAGCGGTAAAACAAGACAAATTAGTCGATAGTTTAACGGACGAATTGTTCCAATCTCAAACTGCAAACGGAAGATACGAATTAACTTTGGAGTATTTAAAAGATAACAATGCAAAGTGCTACGAGCAAGTAAAAAACTTCTACGAAAAAGAAACCGAGTAGTTAATAATTAGATAACATTGAAACCTTCTAGTTTTATAGGGGTTTTTTATTTATTGGTATGCTAAAAGATATATTGACCATTGTTATTCCTTGTAAAAATGAAGGAATAAACATTTACGATTGCTTAGGTTTGATATGTATGCAAAAAAATATCGACTCAACGAGAATCATAATAGCGGATAATTCAGACGAAGAGGAATCCATGTGGTGGTTATGGAGAACAGAAATGGATTTTAAATACTCTGTAAATATAGAAATCATAAAAGGCGGATATCCAGCAAAAGCGAGATTAGAGGGCAGTAAATTAGTTACCACTCCATATATTCTATTTTTAGACTCCGACATAATGCTTAAAGAGAAAGATCTGCTAGAAAAAATATGCAAAGAAAATAAGCATTTAATTACAGTTCCATTCGTTACAGAAAAAAAATGGAATTGGATTTTTAGGCTATTCGATTTATTTCAGCTTCTAAGTATTAAGCTTGGAACGCCTTTCGCTGTTGGTGGATTTCAATATTGGAATACAAAAGCCTATTGGGAATGTGGAGGATACAAAGCAGAAGAGCTGTTTGCTGAAGACTACTCTGTATCCCATTTAGTAGATTCTAAAAAATTCAAAATACACAAAACAGAAGGCGTCTATACTTCGGCTAGAAGGTTTAAAAATAAGGGAGTATTCTACATGTTTTGGTTAATGATCAAGTGTTATGTGAATAGAAACAATCCAGAATTCTTTAAACAACACCACAACTACTGGTCATGAAGTATCAAGCAATCATTGTATCAGACTTACACTTAGGAACTAAAGATTCTAAAGCCGAAGAGTTCATGGAGTTTTTAGAAAAGCATCCAACAGATCTACTAATTCTTAATGGAGATATCATTGACGGTTGGGCTTTGAATAGAGGCGCTAAGTGGAAAAAACAACACACAAAAGTAATATCTAAGTTATTAAAATTATCTAACAAAACACAGATCGTTTGGATCAGAGGAAATCATGATGAATTCTTACACGAATTTATGGGAAACCATTTTGGAGGAATCGAAATTAGAGAAGACTATGTTCTCAATGTACGTAACACTATGGAGAGCTACTATGTTTTCCACGGAGACATTATTGATATTTTTATAACAAAGTACAAGTGGCTTTCTAAGATAGGAGCTGTAGGATACGATTTTGCTTTGTGGTTAAATAGATGGTACAACAAATATAGAGTTTGGAGAAAACTGCCCTATCAATCAATTTCACAAAAGATAAAGAGCGGAGTAAAAGCTGCAACCAATTACGTTAACGATTTTGAAGTTACAGCGCTATCCATGGCCGCCAAGAAAGGCTGTCACGGAGTAATGTGTGGACATATACACCAACCTGAAGACAGAATGATAAACGGTAAGCGTTATTTAAACAGCGGGGACTGGGTTGAAAACATGACCGCTATATGCGTAGAAGATAGCGGCCGTGTATATTTATATACATGAAACAAGCCATATTTTTTATCTGTTTACTATTCGCATTAGCAGTAAACGCCCAAGACACAGTTAGAATACACCACAAGGAGTACACAACAGTTTATTCAAAATCAAAGAAGTATCCTGTATTAGTAGAGTGGTACGCAACCAAAGCAAAAATTGGATGCCCTACACCATTAGCAAGAAAAGATCAATTCGCACCAGATCCTCAAATCAAAGAAGAGTCAGATATAGCGAAAGATTATATTGGATCAGGGACAGATCGCGGCCATATGAGTCCTGCAGCTGATAACTTATGTTCAGGAGCAGAGGTACAAACAGAATGTTTCTACTTTACTAATATGTCACCGCAGTATCACAGTCTAAACGCTGGAGATTGGAAGACGCTTGAAACATTAACAAGAACTTTGGCTCTAGAACAAGATAGCATTCACGTATGGGCAGGAAATATAGGAGAAGCCAAAAAAATTGGTAGAGTATCTGTTCCTACAATTTGTTGGAAGGTGATCTATATCAAAAAGACCAAAGAGTACATGGCTTTCGTTTTCAATAACACCACAGACAAGCCCAGTGGATTGGAAAGTCATAAAGTCACTCTAGACGATGTTAAGAAGCTAACTCACTTCAAATTTAAACATTAAGAATTCCAGAAAAAAGGTTATATTAGTGCTATGAAAAAAGAAGCAGAATTTCATATAGGCGATGGACAGCACCTAACTATGAAAACTACCCATACTGTCGAGATGCGAGATAAGTTGAGATTGTTGACAGGAGATAGCAAAGGCCAAGATTTGGATATTATCATATCTGCAGATTTTGAAAAGATACCAAAAGAGTATCATTTGCTATTCATGAGGATGATGATGGTAAAATACGGAAGCGTTGTAAACATTCACGATAACACCAATCCATTCGAAGAACCAAAGACATCAAAAAAGAGTTGGTACCAGTTTTGGAAAACTAATTAAAAATCAATTAATATGAAAAAGATAATATACTTCTCTACTACATGGTGCGGACCTTGTAAAGCGTTTAAACCGGTAGTTCAACAAGTTTCACAGGAGCTTGGCATTCAAGTTAACTACGTAGATGCAGAAGCAGATCCTGCTTTGGCCAAAATGTATAGCGTTACTTCTGTGCCTACCATCGTTATAGCAGATCAAATGGGTAAAGCGTTATATCGCCATACAGGACCCATGCCAAAGGGACAATTGTCTCAATTACTTAGAACAATAGGCTAACACCACATATTTATCTACAAATGGTTTTGAAGCAGTTTCGCTTTAAAGCCATTTTATGCGATATACACTACTACTGCTATTATTGTGTCCTCTTTTTGTTTTATCTCAAGAGGCAAAATCAAAGGTTTCGGTAAACACAGTTAGAAATAGCGTTAGAATGGGCCCAATGACAGGAAATCAAAACCTGACTTTCGGTGTCAAAAATATAATTCAAGAGGTTTTACAGGACAAAGGTTATTCATTAGTTAACAAAGAAGATGCTGATCTTTTTGTCGACGTGGAGATCGTGTATATGGACCAGCAGAAAACTGCTACCAATATATCTATTTTTCACAAGGCCGAAAATGCAGTAGTTATTAGAATGCTTGGTAAGTTAATAGACAAATCAGGTAAAGTTGTTAAAAAGGAGTTGGTAACCGACGAGTCTTCTGAAATATCTACATCAACATTATTGATTTCAGAGAATGGAGAGTTTAACTCAACCGTTATGAGGAACGCGCTAAAAAAGACATGCGTTCAGGTTGTGAATAAACTACTTTAAACTATGAAAAAAATCTTATTGTTTTTAGGGATGATGATATCCCTTTCCTCTTTTGCTCAAATCAAATTTAGAGCGCTGCCTTCTGTAGGTGGAGCCACTCTTGATAGAGGTGGTACATTCGAGTACATCGTTCAAGCTAACGGTAATAGTAATAACACGACTCGTCAAATATTGGTTGATATGCAATACGATCAAACCAATTTTGAATTAGTATCAGTTAACCATACAGGAACAGGCGGAAATGGTGGAATACTACCATCAGGATCTACAATTAACCTGTCTTACTACAATTATACTAATTACACTTGGAACTCTGTAACTTCTGGTAATAGCGCTAACAATACCTCTAATGGTACAGCTAACTACCAGTATTCTAGTTATACTTACAACGGAGTTGGAGGCCAAAATGCTATTTTAAGAACAACATTAACGTGGTCCACTGCAAACGCAATGCCGTATGCAAGCTACGATAGGTTAATCGTATTCGTATTCAGACTAAAAGCCGCTTCTACTGCATATACATTTAATCCAATTAAATTAAACTTTGTTGCAGGTTGGAATGCCGCTGGAGCTCAAGAGGCTACTATAATGGAATCTCCTACATCAACAGCAGTTACAATGAATCAAAACTTTGGTAAGTACGTATCGGCTAAAGTTGATTTGAACTCTAACTTATACAATCTTTCTGCTTTGAAAGTTTCATTTAGAGATACTGCTACAAATCAAGGTCAGTTATTTCCAGTATTAGCAGATGGAAGCGTAGACGTTAATCAAGCTTTATTGAAGGCTAACACAGTATACGATGTGAGTTTGATGCACGATATGGATAAAATATACGACATATATAACAGCGCCATAACCATATCAGATTTTACTACAGCTCAAGGAGAATTTACTTCTATGGGTCTTACACCTACAAAAGGCATTAACTTAAATACAGGTCAATCGTTATACGCAGCGGATATTAATAGAAATAAAGCAATAGACGGAGGAGATTTACCTAGACTGTTAGGTCAAGTTGCAGGAAAAGATACCTTAATGACTTTGCCTTCAACGTACACAGCCGGTAGTGGTGGATGGATGAGTTTACCAACTTGGAGAGCAGCAGACGCTACTACTGTATGGGGTCAAGTAGAATGGGCATATGTTTCTCCAAACAGTTATTCTGCAGGAGTTAGTGCTTTACGTATTGACATGAGAAAATTCCCAACCGGAACTACTCCAAGTCAAATTAAAAGTATTCAGTTATTCGATGTTTATACTGGACCAGTTGAGTACGTAAGCGAAGATGCAGCTTGGGCTTTATATAAAGTGCCTTCATCGTTTGCTAAAGCGACAGACGGAACTTCAACATACGCTGCTTATATAAGACAGAACACCACTGATTATAATTTTAGAGCAGAGTTCGAATTCAATACGTCTGTTAACAATTCTTGGGGAGCTATTACAACCTCAAACTGGAATAGCATCACTTATCCTAAGACTTATTTTAAAACCGGCACAGCAGGCGCAAACGCAATATTGGATTTAAAGTATCTTTTATGGGGAGACGTTAATAGATCTCACTCATCTCAAGTGGTAACAGTTTCAAATGGTTCAAGTACAGTTCAAACAAACGCTATTCCAAGTTTACAAATGAATGTAGCGTTTAATGAATCGACTCAAAAAATGTCGATGGCAAGCACAGGACCTTATATTAACACTGACTTTGCTTACACTTCAATAGACGTAAACCTTTCTAATCAAACAGTAACATCAAACGTAATTGAAATACCGGTTAACATTGATACTAAAGGCAATAGCGTGGGAGGTTTACAATTAGAGTTTGTATACGATCCTAATAAAATTAAGTTCGAAGAATTAGCATCTACACTTCCTAATTCATGGTATGTTTTTGCAAACTCTAAAAACGGCGTAGTTAAATTTGGAGCATTGGATCAAAACAACTCCACCTCTATCAAAGGCGTTTCAACTCCTTTCAAATTAAAGTTCTCAACAATTGGGGATGGGGTAAATATTATCACCGCTTTAAAAGTATCTCAAACAATGGATGCTAGCGATAATAAAGGAAATCAATTGGGCGTAGTTTTGAATATGACTAACATTAAATTAACAGGCTACAATAACTTTTAACATGAAAAAACTAACATTAATATCTGTTTTGTTTTTGGCTGCGTGTACCAAAATTGCTCCAGTACCAAGTCCAGCTCCAATTGATTTGGGAGTAAAATCAAATTCTACATCAATCAAATCAATATACCAAGCGGGAAACGTAGTAACTGCAGAGTTCGAAACTACCGTAGGAGCAAAGTACTCGGTTCAGATCGTTCCTTTTGGAAAAGACGAACCTGTAAAGAAGGACGGATTCACAGCAACTGATATCACCACGAAGAAAGTCTACGATCTTTCAACGTTGTCTAAAAAGGACTACGATTTGATATTTATAGATATAAGCGGAAAAGAAACAAAGTATCCACTAATTATAAAATAACTTAATATGGCAAAAGCAAAACAAACAGCAGAGAAAGATCCAATGGCCAAAATAGAAAAAATGAACGACGGTACAATGAGTGGTTTAAAGAAGACCATCTTGGGTACAGTCGGCACATTGGTAACTGCAGGCGGAGCATTTTTATTAACTTATATGCAAAAACCGAAAGAAGGTGAAAACAAACAAGTTCAACCTCAATCAATCAATATTAACATTCCTCAGCAACAACAAGCTGCGAGTGGTAAGACTATAATCATTAAAGAAAAATCTACAGACTCCAAACCAGCAGCTCCGGTTAAGAAAAAAGAGGGAGACGAATTTAAAAAAGAAGATCCTAAATGGTAGCATACCAAATAGTAACGGTTATAGTTTTTGTTTTGATAATAGTTTTGTTGTGTGTTAAAGGTTACAAGGACGGATTAAATAACAAAATAAAATAAAATTATTATGACTTTCAAAGAATGGCTAATTGACATTTTCAAAGACGAAAGAGGCACAATATCAGTTAAACCTGTAATTGCATTTATTGGCGCTTTGTTTCTTTGCGGTACAATGTTGGCAAACTCTTTTACAGAGGAGCACTTCAAACCGGCTGCTGAATTGGTAAACGCAGTAATGATTATTACTGGTATTGGTATGGGTGCGGATACTTTGGATAAATTTACAAAGAAAGCTCCAGCTGAAGAAAAAGAATCTTAAACAAAAAAGGGCAGCAATGCCCTTTTATATAAAAAACGTATATGAATAAAGTAAAAGAGAAAGCGTTTCTATGGTTTGTAAAATTAGTTTTTGCGTGGACCGTATTCGCGCTATCGTTTCAAGTTACTATGATGACTTTGATGGTAGTAAAGCCAGAATTGGCAACAAAAATAGGTAACGAAATAATGTGGAAATTAGACGGAAGATTCAAATGATAAAATTAGCAGATTTACTAAAAGAAGAATTAGCTCAAACAAAACCATTCGAAGAGTTTGCAGATAAGCGATTGAGCGGTGCTGAAAAGATTGCTGATACCTCTCATGAGAAAGGCGGTACTTCAATGTTGACTTACCATCATTACAAAGTTAAGTTGCCTTACTACAAAAAAGCAAAAGAGGGAAAAATGGATATCGACGAAGCTAAAAAAGAATTTGAAAAGACTCTTAAAAGCATATCGTTGTCAATGTCTCCTATAGAATTCCAAAAAGAGATGGGACGTTTAGAAGTATTGGGAGAATTGATCATAAAAAATAAGTAGTATGAAAAAGATAATTAGTATCTGTTTAATATTTTTAGCAATTTTATGGTTTGCAATGCTAATTAATAGTTGCACTCCAGTAAAGTACGTAATGATAGACGCTAAAGATTCTAGTAAATTGATAGAAGTAAGAAAAAGAATCATATATCAAGATGTTTATCAACACAGTATGATGCCAACTTATTTTTACAATAATATGTATCCTATTCCATATTATATGCCTATTGTAATTCCAAGAATAGAATATAGACAGAATCCTCCGCGTCCACAGAGAAAATACTAATACATGAAAGCAAAGTACCAAAAAATATTACTAATAGTTGGACTCACTTTATTGCTAGCCCTATTCACTGTAGCTAGTTTATGCGCTCAAACCATAGGTAAAACTACAACAGAGCAATACAAAGCCTCATTCGAAACAAAGCTAGATATTAATCAATACATGGACTACTCAGGTCCAACCATTCCAATTCAGATATTGAAATGTGGTATCGGAGAAGAAGTATACGAACAATACCCAGAGCTAAAAGAAAAGCGAGTAGGTCTTGGTGTCGCTAATATCTCTTTAGAGTACTTAGAGAACTTAAACAGGTTCACATTCACAGAAGACAAGACAGAAATAAAAAATAGAATGGTAAAACAATTCCAAGCTTCAGCAGCTGGAATTTCTCAAGATAAATTAGACGGTCGTGGTAAGATTAGATTAGCTCACTACTTTGTAGAGATCGAAGTTTACGACTGGTCTGTATCTGACGACGAAGAGGTTAACTTATCAAACGGAGTTAAGAACACAATGGTAACTAGACTCGGTCTTCAAGTAAGATTCACAGACGCCGAGACTGGAGAGATTATAGCGGCATCTGGTTTAGGCGAAGCAAAAACAACAAGAGAATTAACTTTACTATCTGACGCAACAGTGGACCCGGTTAAATTCAATCAATCAACAGTTTCAATAGCAACTAAGAAAGCATTAGATATCGCGTGTTCTCGTATTTTAGCAAGAATGGTTAAAAAAGGTGTATTCACCAAATAATATGGCACACGCAAAACCAAAAAAGAGAGCAATGCGTAGCAGAAGCTCTGGAGTTAAAAAGAAACAATTAGTAGACAACAACTTAGCGATTCTAGCTAAATTGAAATAATGAAAAAATGGATAGTAGCGTTTACGATATCGGTTTTGTCCTTATTAGCGCTCAAAGCTAAAGGGCAAAATATTGTTAACACTTACGTAGATCCATGCGATAGCAAGGTTTATACATTCATAGCTCCCATAGCTTCCAATTATCCCGGAGTTCTAGTTATAGTTAGGGGAAAATCTAGATTATTTACTTACGCAGACTTTGCATCAGGCACAGTAGATGCATGGATCAAATCCATATTCGCAACGCCATGTCCAGTATCTCAACAAACAACGGCCATAATAGCGACCACAGCTGCAAACGCGGCAACTCAAGCGGCGGCATCAGCAGCTGCTTCGGCGGCAAGCTCTGCAGCTTCAAGTGCGGCAAGTTCTGCGGCCTCATCAGCAGCAAGTTCGAGCGCATCAAGTGCAGCGTCATCAAGTGCATCCACTGCATCGACTTCAGCGGTATCTTCATCACCTCCACCAACTTCGTCTTCATCTTCCTCTTCCTCCCAATCGTCGTCGTCTTCTGGCTCTTCGTCGTCAAGCTCAAGCTCAGAGAGCAAAAGCTCAAGTACAGAAACAAAATCAGAGACCAAGTCTGAAACAAAATCAGAGAGCAAATCTGAATCAAAATCTGAAGAGAAAAAAGAAGAGACAAAATCAGAAGAAAAGAAAGAAGAAAAAAAATCTGAAGAGAAAAAAGAAGAGAAGAAGAAAGAAGACAAAAAGAAAGAAGAAAAGAAAAAAGCGGCAAGTATAAATCCAATGATATTCTCTGCAGATTTGAGTGTAGCAGAGCAAGCACCGAATAGAAAGCTAGTACCGACTATGAATATGGGAGTTTCCAAGTCTTCAATGACAGGATTGTCCAACTTTGGTGCTAACGCAAGCATATTCTTGGACTTTAGTAAAATAGCGGTAGGTGGAAGTTACACAAAGAGTCAAATGAATGATAGAGGTCAATTAGAAGCGATGCACAACTTCGGTACTACGTATTTCACCGACTTCTCTAATCACATGATATTTCCAGCTTACACTTACATCCAACCAATAGACAAGCTAATCACAGGGTATAATATAAGCGCTAACACTGCGTTCATTCAAGGCGGATCAATTAGTCTATCCCCTTCTATTATCAGCTTCGCCATGTATCCCATAACTGTAGGTAGAAAGACAGTAACCCCAGATCTATTTATGATAGCCGCACCATGGGGAATCTCTTTAAAAGATGGAGCCCAAACAAGAAGTAGAGATTTGACATTCTTGACTGGTTTCGCTACAGACTTCAAAATCACTAGAAAGTTTAAAGTGAATGTTAACTTTAAAATTATGGTAAGCACCGCAGACCAAAGTATACCAATAAGATCTTTCATGATTGGTAGCAAATTGAATTTATAATCAATCTGTTATATATTAAAAAAAAGAATATTTAAAAAAACAGCTTAAATATTTTTTTATATCAAAGGAGATGTGTATATTACATATCTATTCATTAATCAAAAAAGAAAACAACCATGAAAAAAATCATGATCGCTTTCGCTACAGCTTTAGTATTAACGGCTTGCGGAACTTCTAACACTTCTGCTACAACAACAACAGATTCTACAAAAACTACAGTAGATTCAACAGAGATTGCAGCAGATTCAACAGAGATTACAGTAGATTCTACAGCTAAAACAATTGGCGGTGGATCTGGAGCTCGCGCAAAAGTAGAGCAACCACAAAAGTAATTAAGTAACGGTGTCGGGGAATTCCGCCTGCAAAGACTACATTAAGAAAGGTCTTTTTATTTTAAATTAATAAGTTATGAGTTATAGAAAAGTTAAATGTATTAAAGCAGACGACACCGGTATTTTAGTAGAGGATGCATTCTACACAGTGTTCTCAACCACTTCAAAAGGAAATTATATTTTCTGGGAATTGGACGCTCCTGAACCTTACAATTGTTTTGACAAGAACAGATTTGTAGACACCGATGTAGAAGTAGGCAATCTATTCGAAGTTGAATTTCATGATGGAGAATATGGATTCGATGAAGAAGAGGCAGATATTCTATTCTCGTAAAATTAGTATATTTATATATTCACATGGGGCATCCTTGGAATTGATCCGTAATTCGGAGGTAATACCACACGCGGACAAAGTAAGATAAGTCCTTAAAACCTTACGAAACAATAACTGTAGAATTATCTACTATGACCTTTGATTCTCTTATGAGTTTCATCGGTGCTGACGAGTACGCATACGCTGCTTAGTCGCATCCCGTATCACTCATGGGACTTTAAAAAGAAGTGAAAACCCCGCTATAGTCTCAGTATTATAGCTCTGCTCCTTCTGGGAGTTTCTTGGTAGTCATAAAACCAAGTGGTGGATATCGTAAGGACCAAAAACCATACGACCCTTACTGATCAGAATAAAAACAGATCTAAGCGTGTGAGACGTTGGTATTATTGTTCATTACGGAGACATGGGTTCGAGTCCCATATGCTCCACAAAAAATAAAGGTTATGAAATGGATTAGTATTATTTTAATAAGTGTATTGGCTTCAAGCCCCATAAAAGCGGGTAAGAAGTTCGTGCCTCATAAAAAGAGTAGCGTTGAATTCGTAACTGTCACCACTTACAAGGTGAACGAATTTAAAAACGATCCTAATGGAGATGTGACTGCAACCGGAATGAGGTTAACAGAAAACAATCCGAAGAAGCACAGAATTATAGCAGTTAGTAGGGACTTAAATAAAAAATTTAAGTTCGGACAAAAGGTAAGAATTGTGGGCGCAGGAAAGTACAGCGGAGTTTATGTGGTCAAAGACCTAATGAACAAACGTTGGAAAAAGCGTATAGATATTCTTATCAATCCAAAAGACAAGCAATTCAAATTGTATCGAATTAAAATGTACAAAGCATAAAAACACAACTACCTGCCGCTGGTTTAACCAGAGCAATGACTTGGATGGCGACTTTGAAAAATTGTGGGTAGTTTGTTTCAATATTAAGGTTGATTGGAATGTATCCTTTAACTGTAGAAAGGGCGGATACCTCGCGGTTAGAAATGCCAATCGTAAAAGCAGATGTCCACGCACCCATCTTCTGCTTTCCTAAATTTTTTGGGTTGATTGGGGAATGATATAGGTTAGCCTGTTGGTGGCGCTCAAAAAGCATTGGCCGACTATATCGGAGTTTAAACCATCATTAGTAATGCCAATCATAAAAGGAGTTGTCCACTGAACCATCCTCGCCTTTCCTAAACTTAATATGCCGGTGTGGCGGAATAAACAATGTATACTGACGAGTAGCATTGAGACGTACCTGATTCGAAGTGGTGGAGTGACCGAAAAGGACTCCGTGAAGTTAAACAAATACTTCCACCGGCACCTTATTGGTTTAAAAAAGTCAAAAATTAGTATTCATAGTACTAATATTGCGATAATTTTAAACCGACAAAGACGTTAGCTGTAAACGTCTTATATAAAATAAACAGGACCATTGGCATTGACGTCTTAAGCCGGTGGTTGGTGGTTGAAGAAACGCAATACCAAGGGTCTGCAGCCCTAGTCTAAGTATTGTCGCCACCGTAACGGAAAGATGGCAGAGAGGCTTAATGCACTTGTCTTGAAAACAAGAATACGGGAAACTGTATCTGGGGTTCGAATCCCTGTCTTTCCGCAAAAGACGTTTACTCCCCTTCCCGCGATCAGGGCGCACAGAGTAGGCCTTTTACCAAAGTGGATAAAACGTGTAGTAACCACAAGGATGCTAGCTCCTACTACACTATTATGCCCTTTAGTATAACGGTAGTACGACTGTTTTTGGTACAGTTTGTTGAGGTTCGAATCCTTGAGGGGCAACTTTAAAAATTAAATATATGTTATTAGGTTATTATTTTATTTGCATTATCTATTGTTTCTATCAACTAAACAAGAGATATAGAAAAACAGGAACAGAATACAATTCTCCTGAGTTAGACGCTGTTATGGTTGTAGTAATGGCTTGGGTATTGGCTCCTATCGATGTATCTCTAACTTGGATTAGGTGGTACAAAGAAGCCGAACAAGCTAGAATCGATCAGAATAAATTGGATTTTAAAATAGACGAAGAGGACGGAATCTATTAATATACTGTAGGGTGGTGAAAGGCGTACGCCACGGCATACACACCCACTCGTCTCGTGGGCGCAGAGAACGAAATAGATAAAAGATATGGATTGACCACAAGCTCGAGCAATGTGTCTTTTATCGAATCGCTGCATGAAGGTTCGAATCCTTCCCCTACAGCAAGCTGTTGTTCTTTGACATATAGGAGAAATAAAATATGGAAACACTATCATTCGTTTTAGGGATGAGCCTAGTGGTGGTTATCGCGTTAGCGATAGTTGCTGTTATTGCCTTCGTTAAGACCATTAAGTTAGAAAAAAGAATCGAAGACCTCAATAGAGACGTCTTTGAAATAGACGCTCAAACAAATAGAGTACTATCCTTAGAGATAGAACAAGTTCACAGAAGTCGAGCAGAATCAGAACAAGCTATATACAGCATGATGGATTCTCGACTAGACAAATTAGAATCAAAGTTAATTAACAAAAAATAAAAAATAAGTCAAGAACAACAGCTTTACTTTAAACTTTTATTTCTCCATCTTCTCCATAATTGTTACATTTAGGTTATAAATAAAACGTTATGGAAACCTCCCTATTTACCTGCCAATATTGCGGCAAAGACACCTCAGAAGTAGAGTACGATTATCTTGTTGGTGTAGACCATCTTTCTTGTGCATTAGAGCAAGAACAAAATCAAAAAAATCCCATTGAAAAATGCGTTATCTGTGGAGTAGATACTCAATACAGATTTAGAACTCCTATTGACTTCAGATACAATTACGTAGAAGGCGCAGGTCAGTTGTGTAATAAATGCGGCAACAAAGAAGAAGAGCCAATCGCTTTGGACTCTCATAGAAATCTATTTACTGTATCTGAGTATACTGTATTGAGTACGCCTAACGATCAAGAGTTAGGAGCTAAAGTAAGACAATTATATTGGGAATCTAAAAAATAAAAAATGAATCAACAACAAAAACAACTTCAAGTAAAAGTAGATCTTACTAAAACTACGGCTTGGTTATGTGATGAATGCGGTCACAATGTATTTAACGCAGGATTGCT